>OLGY01001639.1_pt1 | contig 10873 bp, 5 predicted proteins | sample 1605951 | NCBI WGS metagenome assembly OLGY01 (sample SAMN03283280) | human gut metagenome | biome: human-associated habitat; material: feces | host: Homo sapiens | place: Peru | collected 2012
TAACGAATTATTGCGCAAAAAGATGTTGTTTTGAAGCAAAACTGCCTTATTAACATTCAGCCTTTCTACGACGCTTTTTCTTGCTCAAAGCGAGAGGAAGTCAAAATTTTTAATTATTCAGCCCGCTTTTTCTTCCTGCCCACAAGCGTTATGCCGACAGCCGCACCGCCGCTGACAAACAGCAGGGAAATCCATAAAGCGAGGTCGCTTGCATTGCCTGTTCGGGGGGATTTATCGCTCGGGTTGACAGCCGCAGGGGCTTTCTCGAGTGCGGCGATTGCATTTTCAATTGCCGTTGCCATAGCATCAACTTCCGCCTGCTCGGTAATATTCTTTTCACGGTCAACAGCATTGACTGCCGCATCAACAGCCGAAAAATCCTTGTATTCGTCCTTGTTTAAGGCTTTAGCTCTTGCGATTGCTTCATCTACCCTGCCGTAGTCCGCAGCCTTGTATTCAAGTGCGGCGATAGCGTTTTCAATAGCCGCTGCCATAGCGTCAACTTCCGCCTGCTCGGTAATATTCTTTCCTCGGTCAACAGCATTGACTGCCGCATCAACCGCCGAGAAATCCTTATAGAGACTTCTGTCCAAGGTTTTTGCCTTATCGAGTGCCGCATCAACCTTGTTGTAATCTGCCGAACGTACAGCAAATTTTACGGGTGTATTGCCGTCCGTTTGAATATAGGTATCGCTATCGGTCTCATTAGTATAGCCGCTTCCTGCGATACCTCCCGAAAGCTCGAGAGCTTTTGCCTTGAGTGCCGTATTTCCTGTGCATACGGTATCCAATATGACCGTACCGCCGCTGATTGAGGCAGTATTGTCAAACAAATTTATTAAAGGCTGTGCGTAACCCAAATCGTTATCCTTCGGGAACACGATCGGCGTATATTCGCCCCAGTCCCATGCTGCGTCAAGCGTGCCTCCGCTGACGTTCAGACTTTTGCAGGAAATGGCAGAGAAGGGATAGAATGTATCTGTAGCTTTATCCTTATAAACAGGCTCACGCACCGTCAGACTGCCGCCGCTGAGCTCCACTGCATTTGCATTGATTCGTTCGCTTGCAAGCGTTCCGTTCGATAAAGAGAGCTTATTCGTACCGTAAATTCGACCGACCGCAGCCTTGCCGCCGATAACCGAAAACAAACCAACCATATCGCCGGGGTTCATTTGGTGCATATATATATTACCTGCACAATCGAATTCGCCGCCTGATATTTCGATACATCCGCATTTCTCGTCCCGTCCCTCCTGCGTGACTGTAACGGCGTTGCCATTCTCTGCGGCAGTGTAAGCACGAAGCTTTCCGCCCGAAAGCTTCAGGTTGCCGCTTAATATATGAATTGCGAAGCCTGATGAAGCAAGCACAGAGGCGTTGTCCTTCACGGCAAGCTCGCCGTTTATCATATTCACACCGAAAGAAAGTCTGCCGCTTGCCATGCTCGGAACGTTTTCGGCAATAAGCTTACCGCTGCCTGAAACGGTTATATTGCCGTAACCGACGTCTGTGCCTACGGAAACCGTGCTCTTGGCATCATTCGGATTCTTGATGTTGAGCGACTCTCCGCCGACAGCGGTAAGCGTTCCGCCCGTGATTGACAAATTACCGCCCTTGTTAATCCGAACTCCGTAGGAAAATCCGCCTTCGGTGCTTGTGGCTTTGCCGCCCTGCACCGTCATAGAGCCGCTTTTAACCGCAAGGTCGCCTTTCGTATAAACGCCAATGGTATAAGTCCATGCGTTATCGCTGTTGATATGATTGCCTGACCTTACATAAAGCTTGCCCGTGCCGTTTGCTTCGCCTTGCACCGTCAGCGCACCCTCGACATAAATACCGTAAATATAAATACTATTTGTATATCCACCGTCCTGCGATACCGTCGCACCGCCGCCGATAATTCGGTTTTCCGTGCCGTCCGCCGTGATAACCGTCGTGCCATCGGGCAGCTTTACCGCAATCGTCGCCGTAGTGGCAAAAGAAATGCCCTTCAGCGTGAGTGTCTTGGTGGTGCTGTCCCAGGTTGAGACCTCCGAGCTTGTTTTGGCAGCGTTCAGCAGAGCTATTGCCTGCGCACCGCCGTCCGCAGCGGTAAAGTCCGCCGTTTTATCGAAAAGCCTTTCCCACTTGCCCGTCAGCGTAATGTCCACTGTAACGGGAGCCGTAAAGTCATGCTCAGAATCGCCGTCAAACCAGCCGATAAAAGCATATCCGTCCTTTGTAGGCTCGTCGGGCTTTATTGGTGCAGTGCCGCTTCGCAAGATTTGCTTGGCATAATCCGCACCGTTGACCTGATAGGTTACGGTTATTCCGGAAACAGTGCCGTCGTTTATATTAACGATACCGCCGTAGAACGTGCCACCCGAGATTGTGCCGTAGTTATTCATTACCCCGTCATAGAACGTACCGCCGCTGATTGTACCCCAGCTTGTAACGCTGCCGTAGAACGTGCCACCGCTTACCGTGCTGCTGTAAATATGCATAGCATCCGAGCCCGTTCCGCCTGCCGTGCAGTCGCTGACCCTAACATCGCCGCTGATGTTGAGCGTTCCTCCGGCAAAGATTCCGCCGCCGTAAGCAACGCTCTGTCCACTCAACGCTGCCGCCGTACAGTCGCTGATTCTGCCGCCGTTCATATTGAACTGTCCGACGACATTAACGAACACACCGCCGCCGTAAGCACTTGAATCTTCATTATTGTTATCGTAGCCTACAGCAGTACAGCCGATAATATTGCCGCCCGTCATAGTAAAGCTGCCGTAGTTGCACACGCCGCCGCCATAAGCAACAGGACCCGTAGCAATACAGCCGACGATATTACCGCCGGTCATGGTCAGTTGACCCTTGTGTTCAATACACACACCGCCGCCGAGAGTATAATCGCCCATTACCGTTCCCGTGCCGCCGTAGATAACGCCGCCGTGCACTGTTTTTGTGCCGCTTGTGCCCCACTTCCACAGTCCGTTAGCGTCGGGAGTGAATTTGTATGTAGATGTGGGGTCGCTGTCTTTTATCGTCAGATGACCGCCGCTTTTTATCCTGATAACGCTGCCGTTTCCGGACATTTCAAGCATATAGCCGTAAATATCCAATGTAACGTTGCGGTCAATGGTCAGGGTAGTGCCGATTTCAATGTCGCTTTTCAACGTGATTACGTCCACGCTGCCGTCCGACAGTGCATTGACAAGCTCCTGTTCCGTTTCAACTTTTCTGTTCGTCTCTCCCTCGGCAAATACGCTTGTCGGTACAAGGCATATCATCATGCAAAGGGCGAGCAGGATACTGAGTATTCGTTTCTTCATATTCTACCTCCGTATCGTTACGATTTTTTGCGTTTTGCTTTAATCGCCGTACAAGCACCGCCGCTGACAAACAGCAGGGAAATCCATAAAGCAAGATCGCTTGCATTGCCTGTTCGGGGAGATTTGAAATTGCCTTTAATTCTTGCCGTTACGGTGTCGGCTTTTTTAATTTCGTTTATACCGTTTTTGTCGCTGTAATACTTATCACAGCCGCCGCAATACCAATACTCGATATTGCCCTCGGCATCCTCCGTCGCCGCCTTTGCGGGGATATACTTTAAGTCGGTGTGGTTCTTCGGGTCAAGCTCTCCGTAAGCCTTGCCGCAAACCTCGCATACCGCTTTTTCGGCGCAGGTTGCCTTGCCGCCGGAGCAATCCTTTGTTTCAAGCCCGTTGTAGCTGTCCGCCGTGCATTGACGGGTGTGCGTGCCGTCGCCGTTCGATACCCATTCACCATAGGTATGCCTGTCGTTGACCGTTACGGTCATCTCGGCGGTGTTGCCCGCCTTGTCGGTGACAACGATTCTCTGCTCGCCGTCTGCGGGAGCGAGGGTAAAGCTGTTGCTTTCGTCAAGCGTGACCTCTGTGCCGTTCACGGTGATGGTGTCCATATACTTTTCGTCAATGGTGACTGTCTGTGCTTCACAATAGGTCTTGCCGTTTTCTATGCCGGTAATAACGGGGCTTGTGCCGTCAAGCACAATGCCGTCCGAGCAGATGTAGTCCGTATTGCCCGCCTTATCGGTCAGTCTGACATAGATAATGTATTCGTTATCGGGGTCAATGCCGAACGGTGCGGTGTACGCTGTGAAGGTCATGCCGTCAAGCTCCGCTTTGGTAAGCTCTTTAGCCGACAGCAGATATTCAACCGTTACCGTCTCACCGCTGTTGTCGGCGGCGGTGATTGTCACCGTTTGCGTGTCCTTAAAGAACAGCCCGAAGGTGATGTTGTTGAGAAACGCTTTCCAACTGTTATTACTGATTTTAATTTCGCCCGTAGGCTTTTCAATGTCTTTCCATTTCGCTTTAAGCGTTATATTCTCGGCAGGCATGGTCGTGGGAATTTCCATATCCCAGCCGATAAAGGTGTAGCCCTCTCTTGTCGGGTCGGCAGGTTCGGTAATCGCCGTGCCGTAGTCCTGTGTAATCGGAGTAATTTCGCTGCCGCCTGCAGTGTCGAAGGTTATTGTGTACCGATTGATTTCCCACTGCGCGGTGACAGTCATATTTTCAGCGGGCATAGTCGTGGGAATTTCCTTATCCCAGCCGATAAAGGTATATCCTTCTCTTGTCGGGGCTTTAGGTGCGGTAATTACCGTGCCGTAGTCCTGCGTAATCGGAGCAATCTCGCTGCCGCCGGCGGTGTCGAAGGTAATCGTGTAGGTGTTCGCTGCCCATTTTGCATACAATGTTATGTTATCGGTGACTTTATCGCTTGCATAATCCCACGCCGTGCCGTCGGGCTTGTTCCAGCCACCGAAGGTATAGCCCGGTGTGGCGGCGGGAGTGTCGGGACGCGTCGCGAGAGTGCCGGAGGGCAGAACCTGCTTTGCGTATTCACTGTCGCCGTCCTTGTAGGTCACGATGCTCCCGCCGCTCGTATTGCCGTAAATATACAGACCGCCGTAGAAGAGGCCCCATTCAACATGGTTTGCATTTACAACGGAAGCTCCGCTGATCACCGTCTTGCCTTTGAAGGCGGTAATACCGTTATCTTCTGCAAGACAGGTGATCTTAGATGACTGATATAGGTGAACCTCACCGTATACCTCGCCGCCGTTGGCGTAAATTGTGGTATGATACGCAGCATTGATAGCGTATCTGCCGTTGTTTTTGATCAGGCCGCCGGTCAACGTGATCACGCCGGTTGTGTCTCTGTTCGCCATCGGACCAAAAGCGTATATGCCGCCGTAAAGGGCCTCTCCGGTCGTTAATCTGTTTGGTGTTGAGCAGCCGACAATGCTGCCGGCGTTCATGGTGAACGAACCGTCTGAGAGGAACAGACCACCGCCTTCATTGGCTATGCAGCCGACGATATTGCCGCCGTTCATGGTGAGTGCGCCGCTGCCGATGATCACGCCGCCGCCTGACACCCCATTGGAGAAGAAGATCCGGCTGCCCGTGCCGCCTGTGATGATGCCACCATAGACGGTCTCTGTACCGCTGTCGTCCGGCACCCAAGGTTCTGCGCCGTTAACCTTGAATTTGTGCTTCGCCGTAGGGTTGCTGTCGATAAGGGTCAGGTCGCCGGTGATGCCACTCTTATTATCGAGTATAATAACGCTGCCGCTGCCGGTCATTTTCAGAACATAGCCGTTGAGATCGAGGGTGACCTTGCGGAGGACGGTCAGGGTCGTGCCGATTGCAATGTCATTTTTCAGCGTGATGATGTCTACGCTGCTGTCCGCCAGCGCATCGACAAGCTCTTGTTCCGTTTCGACTTTCCTGTTTGTCTCACCCTCGGCAAACGCCGTAGTCGGCACAAGGCAGAACAGCATACATAGGGCGAGCAGGATACTGAGTATTCGTTTTTTCATTTGCGTTTCTCCTTAAATTCGGTCAAGTGTAATCACCGTGTAGGTAAAGTTGAGTGCTTATAGAAGGCTCGTTTTCTTTTTCAGCACAATGTATAAGATTAAGCCAAAGTTGCTGAGCATGGCAGTTCCTGCAACAGAACCTACGGCAATCATAGCAGGTGAAGTTGCTGATGCGGAGGTATTTTCGGAATTTTCGGCAACTGCCGTATCCGCTGTTGCTTTTGTGCCGGTGTCCTTTTCGCCTATCCACCAGTTGCCGTTTTCTCCAATGTATGGAGTCAGACCGTCTTTGCCGTTTTCGCCGATAACCTTGCCGAGATTTGCCGTTGTGCCGTCGGTGTAGGTGAGGATAAGTTCGCCGTCTGCATTGATTTCTGCGTTTGCGATTCCGACTGCATTTTTGCTGTTCTCGCCGTTTTCAGCGTTTTGTCCGGGTGTGCCGTCTTTTCCCGGTTTACCCTTGTCGCCTTTGTCGCCTTTGTCGCCTTTTTCTCCCTGTTTTCCGGATTTTCCGGTTTCTCCCTTTTCTCCGGTGGCTTTTACACCAAGGGAAATCCAGTTTTGTCCGCCGTCATAGGAAACATACCAGAAATTGTTATCGCCTATTTTGAGCTGTGGCGTCACGCCGTCTTTGCCGTCTTGTCCCGACGCACCTGTTTTTCCCGGGTCACCCTTGTCGCCCTTGTCACCTTTGTCGCCTTTATCACCTTTATCGCCCTTGTCGCCTTTTAATTCGGACAAAGCAATCAAATCTTTCCAAACAGAATCATCGCTGTATTTCCACTGCACAAATCCGTTATATGCACGCAACTCGATTTGCTTTCCGTCTGCACCGTCTTTTCCCGTCAATGTTGCAAGCGAAACAAGGTTGCGGTAAGCGTTGTCGCCTTCGCCCGAATATCGCCATTGGATATTGTTTCCGTCATTGCGGAATTCAATTTCTCTGCCGTTTGCTCCGGCAAAGGTTGAAAAAGTTTTTGTGTTGGACAGTGTAGATACCGTTCCGTTGTTGTTTGCGGAAGTGACCGCAAAAGTATATGAAGTATCTGCCTTTAAATTATTATATGTATATTCAAAAGTGTCGGCAGGAATCTGAACATCGGTTATGCGTTTAAATTCTCCGTCATCTGTACGCATCCAGATATGATAGCCTGAAAGCGGACGCCTGGAGTCTGCCTTTGGTGCTGCCCAAGTGATTTTTGCACTTTGGTTATCCTTTACGGATACTCCTGTAAGTGTCGGCGCAGGCGGTGCGGCACGAAGATTGGTCAGCACATAACCGAATACGGGGATTTTTTGGTCGCCTGCCATCCATGTACGCATACCGAAATCCCATGTAAAGCCGTATTGACTTGAAACATCATAGCCGATTCCGTAAGAGGACAGAAGTGATCGGCGGTCGATGTTGTTGACCGTTCCGCTTGCACCGCTGCTTTCAGTTGTGGTGTAAATCGTGCCAGTTGCTTTGTTGTAGCTCAAATCAATTACAAAACCCATATTGAATGCGTCCACGCCCCATGTGTTTTTCATTGATGCGGAGAAGCCGTGAGCCATTTCAACTCCCTCGGCGTGTTCGGATGTTGTCGTCCAATCGTTTGTGATACTGCTTGCACCGAAACCGAGTTCGTATTTTTGCTTACTGAGCGAGTCGAATTTTGTAACCGAAGGGTCAGTAGACTCGTTATTTGACCAATAGGCGAACGGGTCACCCTCGGCATTTTCAGGCAAAACATGGTTGTTCAGTTGCGGCAAAGCCTTTGCTTTTCCTGCGGCAATGTCCGTTTTGTAGGTGTTGTTATACAACGCCGCAAATTCATCGTAATATTCTCGGTCAAGCATTGTATAGACCGGTTGCCCCGGAATCATCAATGCAATGGTGTTTTTTTCGCTAAGGTCAAAATCTCCCTTTTGAGGGTCATAAAGCGAGTAATAATAGGTTGTTGCCGGCACACGGTACAGCACCACGGAATCGTTGCCGCCGGCGTTAAAGGAAACACTGTATTCTTTTGAAAGAGTGTCCTCCGTACTCTTGGTGAAGTCCATGGTGTATCCAAGAGTTGCCTCGTATCTCCACACTTTCAAATCTCCCTGCACAACGATTGATGCACCAAAGGAGGTGTTGTGTGATGTGGATTTTGTGTCCGAATATCCGGACGAGAAGGTGTATGTTGTTGAACCGTCGGAGAAATCGAGGTCGTAGTCACCAAGCTCCGAAAAATACGGAGCCGCTTGAAGTACCGCCTGCACCTGTGCATCGGAATATCCATACCCCTTTCCTTCGTAGCGGGCAAACAAACCGTCTTTGTTCACATCTGCCGCAAGCAATATGCAGTTATACGGCATATCCCATGCAAGGTCGGCATCGTGACAGAGTTTGGAGAATTCGTCCTTTTCAGCAGTAGCCGTATACTTGCCGGCTGTGGAAAGCGTGCCGCTGCCGAAATTTTCGCCGTAAAAAACATCGGTGAAGAGGTCAAATTTTCTTGCATTCTGGCTACCGTTTTGCCTTTCGGCGGCAAGTGCGATTACCTGCTCACGACCTTCTTTGTTGTGGTCAAAATTGCCGGCAATGACATCCTGATACCACCACCATTTGGCACTTGAGTTGTCAATTCGTGCGGTGTCACGCAAAAGATTGAGTGCACCGTTTTGCTGAACTTCATACAAAGCACCTGCAATCCATACCTGCTCCGGCGTTCCTCTGCCGTTAATTGCAACGCTTGTCATTGCAGGCTTCGGTTTAACGCCTTGTTTCTTTGTTCCGTTTGCGGTATAACTGCTCATGGAAGTTTTCTGTACATTCGTTATTGAATTGTTCTGACCGTAATAAACGGCAAAGCCAAGATTTCCGTCATCGGTTTTCTTGTCCCAGACAAAGCCTTTTTTCTTTTCTTCTTTTACCTCACGGTAATATCCGGCAACAATAATTTCCTGCCAACCGTCGCCGTTAATATCTCCTGTGGCGAGATTTCCGTAGCGGATATGATCGTAGTAACGGTTGCCGTCTGCCTTTTCGTCTTCACGGTTTAATGTCATAAGAGATTTTTGACTAATTCTTTTGAGTTTTCCGTTTTTGGCTTTGTATACCGAGAGTTTTGACACGGCTTTTCGGAATGATTCACCGGCAATTTCTTTATCCTTGCCGTCAATTTTATCCGGTTCGGCAACACCTGCATACACGATAAGTTCATCGCAACCGTCACGGTCTATGTCTGCGGAAGCGAGGGATTTGGTGATTTGGTCACGCTCATACAGAGTTGTGTCCCAACCGTTAAAGTAAGCGTTGTTGTCGTTCTTTGATTTAACAAATGATTTCTTTGAAAAGCTTTGTTCTCCCGAAATACCTGTTCCGGCAATTCCCCACAAATCGTCATTTCCAACATAGGTGATAACAGCGGTCATCTTTCCGTCTCCGTCATAGTCACCGGCAGTTACATTGAAATAATGGCGAAATTCCTGATATTCAAGTTCGCCGTATCCCGGGACTTTGCAAGCCCATTTCGGAGCATCGGCTATTTTTTGAAGTTCGGAACGCTTGTTGTTTACAAGATTTTGCACCCAATAGCAGACCTTTGCCGTGTTATTGGAATTGTTCATATCGCAAAGACCGACAAAGATAGCATGGTCGTTTCTGCCTGTGCCGAGCGGATCGTAAGCTGTTCCGACAGCAAAAGCGACATTATCGACCGAGGAAATGCTGTATGTACCGTTCGGTGACTCGATAATATTCTTTCCTAGTGTCAGCTTGTCATACACCTTGGTGTGATCCTGTGCCGCCTGTCTCTCCGCATTGCGGTAGCTGTAAATTATTGGCTCGTACCATGGGGTGATAGCAAATGGCTGACCTTTTTTCGTTCCGTACGGGTTGCTTTCATCTTCTGTCCATCCGTCCGGGGGATTTGTGTCGGGTTTTAGCAATGCACCGTATGTATTAGAAGATGGTGTCGGTGTTTCAGGATCGGCATAGCTAATCATCGGTGACAAGAAACAAATCACCAAGCATAAGGCGAGTAGGATACTGAGTATTCGCTTTTTCATTTTGTTACCTCCGTTTTGTGTATGTCGGTTTAGTTTTGACTTTTTAGTTCATCAATTGCAAAAGTTCGTTCTATTTGTCGTCCTTTTTTCCCGGGTTAATGTAAATGGTTGTTTGATATTTTTCAATAAAAAGCATTACGCTTTGTTTTAGCACTTCCATTTGACTTTTGAGATAGTATTCGTCCTCAAACATTGCATAGTGCACGCTGGCACGGACGAAGATAAAGATAAGCGGCGTGATAATTTCGTGCGGTATGCCGATTTTCGGCTCTAATTGCTTTGCGTATTCCATGTATCGTTTATTAACACCCAAAAAGAATTTTTTGCCGTATTCAGTGTATTTTGGGTGAGTGTATACCTGATACATAAGGCGGTATTTCTTGCCGTGTTTTTCGGCTGTCCAATATGGAATTTCTTTTATATAACGCATAACATCCGCCGGGTCTGTGGGTGCTAACGCCATATAATCATCTTCAACCTTTTCCATGCAGTAGGCGGTTGATTCTATAATCAATTCATCAAGATTTTTGAAGTAGGAATATAAGTTGCTTTTGCTGCAACCGCAGGCGTCTGCAAGCATCTGCACGCCCGTTCCCGTCAAGCCGTGTTCTGCGTAGCATTCAAAGCATTTTTCCATAATTTCTATTTTCTTTTGTCTGTGTTGTTCTTCGGTTTGCATTTTCTTCTCCAATAATATATGTAATTTGTTTAGATATTGTTAGTATCAGAACGACCGTTCGTTCAAATATAATATAACATAATTGCTTTTTTATGTCAATAATGTGTTTTTTATATAATTTAAGGTATCGCATTAACATCAAAATATAATGTTCAAAATTTAAGCTTGCAAAAGAATGCAGACGAAGATGGAACTTGAAGCGGAGTCAGTTTTGTTTTAGTTTAATTTGTTATTTCTTTTTCATAAATACTTATGTGTCGATATTTTTATGCCAAGAAGTTATCAACATATAAGCAAGTACGAAAAAGAAATATTAG
>OLGY01001640.1_pt1 | contig 10869 bp, 14 predicted proteins | sample 1605951 | NCBI WGS metagenome assembly OLGY01 (sample SAMN03283280) | human gut metagenome | biome: human-associated habitat; material: feces | host: Homo sapiens | place: Peru | collected 2012
GAAGCTGTTATAATCATATGTAGAATAGGTATAGTCTTTAAATGAACCACCATAAGCACCTGATGAATTATCATTATTTTCTGTGGTTTCATTTTCTGCACTTGTTAAATCAGTATTATCATTTTCATTATACATTGGTATATAAGTCTCCATTTAATATTTTTATATTTTTTTATTATATTCAACTTCATTATTCTTTATAAATACAACATTTTAAACATTTAATTTAATGTCTGTCTGAATGTATATGTACCAATTTTAAAACGTTGTATTAAAAACAACCGAAAAATATATTAACCCTCCTAAAATCAACCATATAATTCCAAACCACAATTTTTGATTAGAAAGTTTTGATTTTATAACAACAAATTTTAACGGATTATGACTATTTAACTTTAATTTAGTAATTTCACCTACATATGGAATATGAAAATTATCAAACGACTCATTAAACAAAATATATTTCTGGCCATTATTACATCTAGCATATAAAAAAGGTCTGTACACTACCGTGGTCGTGTTTGAATTACTTGAAACACTTGATGATCTTCTGATTTTTGACTCAACTTCAACACATACTGCTTCAACCGTTTCATCATAATATCCACTTTTTAGTTGCATATATGGATCAAGTGCATTAAATATAATTATTAATCCTACACATGGAAATATTAATATTATATTGGATACAAAAATAGGTGTAATTGACATTCCAAATCTCATAAATGTAATAATATTCCCAATAACAAACAGTGTTAAAACAGAAAATATAATATAATTAGTACACATTTTTTTAGTTTCTTCATATGAAGCCGGTTCAGTTAAACAGTAAGGAACTTTAGATTTAAAAGTGGTTCTGCCGGAATAATAAAGATATGAATCTATATTTTGGTAATTAAGTATATCTTTAAGATATTTAGGTCTGAAATCAGATGCGTAATCTCTTCTGAAAAATATTGATACTATTATTATCACAAAAAATGTAAGGAAGAATAATCCATTACTTATATCATGAAATATACTTGAAGCAACTCCTGATGTAGAAATTCCTATATAACCAAATACGATTGTTAAGATAGCTATAATAAATGCAATAATAGTAGGAATGTGCATAAGTTTCAACTTATTTTTCATTTTTTGAATTTTGCTAAGAGAATGATTATAGTTCACTGCTTCTTTCAAGAAATTATCAAGATACGCTGTTGCATCTTCTTGAGTTTCATTATACTTTTGATACACATTAGTTGAATTATTATCACTACCTGTAACATTATATGAATTATAAGTATTAAAAGTTTCCACAGAACTAGAGTTCTTATAGTTGCCAAATGAATTTTCATTATCAAAATTTTTAAATGAATCAATAGAATCTGAATCATCTGACAACGTCTCTGACACTTTATTGTCATCTAATTTATCTACAGTAGAATTATAAGAAGTCTGGCCTTCTGAATTATCTGTTGTATTATTTGCACTATCATAAGAATTACTATAATTCTCATCATAGAAGCTGTTATAATCATATGTAGAATAGGTATAGTCTTTGAACGAGCCACCATAAGTACCTGATGAATTATCATTATTTTCTGTGGTTTCACTTTCTGTACCTATTAAATCAGGCTTATCATCTTCATTATACATTGGTATATAAGTCTCCATTTCATAACATTTATATTAAGATTATAAACCATATTTTCAAAAAATAAAGTGTTATTATACAGATAATAAAATAGTTAATGTTTCCCTTATAGGAATATTATATCCACAAAAAACTCCAGACTACATTCTTATTGAACATAATCTGGAGTTTGATAATCTAATTAAATATTATTTTCAATTAAAGAAATAACACTTCCAGAATACTCTGCATCATCTAAAGCATCTATTGTTCTGCCACTCTTATTTAAACCGTTCCATCTTGTACTCAAAAATGTCGATTGCAAAAAATTTTGAAAAATTTTTAACTTTTTTTGATTTTTCATTTATTTTGTGATATTGGTCTATGCTGTTTTGACTTAAAAACATGCAAAAAAATCCACCTTTGGTCACGATGACCAAAAGTGGACATAAGTATATCCAATATTAAATTTTCTCAACAATTTATTTTTTTATAATTTTTATATAGATTTTTAAATCAAAATATGCTATGCTTTTTCACGTCTAGGTGAGGTTGCATAGCATACCTTACAATTAACGCATTGTTTGTTCTTTATGTTCATTCAATGCGTTTTTTTAATAATCAACCCATTCTATATCCTTTTCTACTTGCCAAAAGGATTTGCCATCAAACATCTGCTCATTTTGGAATGCTGACATTCTTGTTTCTGCGTCCAAACCTTCCATTTGCCAAATAAGTTTTTCTTCTGGCTCCCATTGCTGAACTTCATGGACTGATACACCATCTTCTCTTGTGTAACCTTGGGCAAAATATTTTTTTCCGTTGTAAGTAAATATTACTTCTTCTCCAACCCAAAGGTTATCCAAAAATTCATCTACATTGCCATTAATCATATTAGTCTATTCCTTTCAAATATTTCTTTATATTTTTATATAAGCTGCTATTTTTATGTAGCTTAATAGCTGCAGAGCGATATTTTTTATATCCATCCTTATCATTCGTTTTGCTAAACTTTGAATCATATATATGATAATGCAAAACCTTCCCTTTTCCTAATTGATTTTCATTATGATAGGCAATTTCAACTCTAAGTGCATGATTTTTATCATATATTCTCATCATATTAAATGTACCATCAGGATTCATCTTTAAATATGATTTGCTAGAATGCGAAGATTCAGGTAGTCCGTGTTTACCAGAACCTTCAATTCCTCTTAAAACTTTAACTCCATTTAATTTTCCGTTTGCCGAAAATGCTGTATCAACTTCATAGGTGTATTGTACAGCATTACCTGCAGCAAATGTTCCTCTTCCACCCATTTAGCGTACCACCTTTCTAGACTCAAGATAATCTACAGCAATGATATTTCCTTCCATTTCTTTAAAAGGTGTACCTAAACAAATAATCGCTTCCGGTTCAATTCTGTTTAGCATTTCATAATAGCCGCGAAGAAAAGCATTTTTTCCACGCTTGCATCCTATCATTCCAACTGCAACAACACAATGCTTTTCAATGGAGTCATAACAAAATTCATAACTTCTTGTTAATCCCCAACTAATCGTTGGAACCACAATCTTACCTGCTTGTTGCCACTTTGCTCCAACCCATCTCGATTTACCAGTGGACTCAATTTGTCTCCAAGGATTCATTTCTGCATACAGCGAAAAGTCTGGTGTTAATAAAAACTTATATTTACCAAATCTCTCCAATGATTTTTCTGGATTATTGTACACTGACTCAAATCTAAAATCATCCACAAAGAAATGAACCCCTTTGTGTAAATTTTTTGTATCTTTTTTACTTACATCTGAGCAAGAAATCAATTGAATATCTTTTAAATCAATTTCCTGCTTTCTTATAATTGGAAATCACCACCTACCTTCTACATCAAATTCATTTTTCATGAATAGCGGGTCTTCCCTCATTTCTTGACTTGTCATAGCAAGCCTCCTTTCTGCACACGGCATTAAATTTTGAAAGGGTGTTATGCAAGTCATTGTCTAGGTGAGGTTGCATAACACACAACTTTCTTTAATTAATAAAGTAACATCGGGATTTGTTTTACCTCCTTCCAGCTGAACTGTACCAGGTATCCCTTTCTCGCTGGCGTTCATATTCATCTTCATAATCGAAAATGTAATCATTAAGTTTCTTCGGAGCAATTATATCCAACGTAGCTTTGTATTTTTCTATGATGATATCATCATACATTTTTTCTGAACGACTTCGCCACTCATAATTTGTACTAGCAAGTGTCTTTTTTCTTTTTTTGCTGCTTCCTCTGAAACTCCAAACGATTTCATAATATAATCAATCGAGATTGTATAACCTCTACGGCTACATTCTCGAAGTAATTGCTCCGGCATTAATAATTGAGCTGAAAAACAATTTGCTTCCGTTTCTTGTATTCCATATAACGGGTCATCTTCTGTTAAATTCATTTTATGTCCTAACATCATATGTCCAAGTTCATGACCTATCGAAAAACGCACTCGATATTTTTCCTCTTTTTCATTAAAGAAAATAATATGAGCACCACAATACTCTTCTAAATGAGCTGATTTGCTTCCAAAATCCTCGATTGGAATTTTATATTTTTCTTTTGCCTTGCGATATGAACACACCTGTACATCAGCTTGCTCTGTTGAAAGACTTTTAATACTATAAGGAAATTCTTCAATTTTCCTCGTAGAAATCAAAATCTCATTTGCCATAACATATAATCGTTTAAAATCAGGATTTCTATATGTCATCATCATCTTCCTCATCATCTTCAAAAATATCCATAAATACTGCCTTTAACATACCCTCCGCTTTTTCTAAATCTTTGTCATTTAATTTTCCTAGATTTCTTTGTAAGCTACTGAGTTTTTTATTTAATGGGTCAATATTGTCCATATTATCGTTTCCAATCAAATAGTCTGTAGTTACTTCAAAATATTTAGCAAGTTGAATCAATACATCGCTGCGTGGAATTGTACCATTATTCTCCCACATATTCACTCTGCTCTTAGTAACATTAAGGGTTTTTGCAAGTTCCTCCATACTAATTCCCCTATTTTGCCTTAATTGCTTTAATCGACAAGAAAAGTATTCGTTTGCCATAATGTAGCCTCCTTATGTACACAATAATTGTATGTACAATTTTATTGTACATACTACTTTATGTTTTGTCAACCACAAAAATCTATATCTTGTGGTTTTTTATTTTTATCATTCAAAAATGCCACCATTTATTGTGTTCTAATTGTTGCCAACAACATATTAATATTAAAAACTTATAGTATATACAATTTACAAACCGAACAACCGTCAGACATCTACGGAAGCATGGCAAGAAAAAACACCTGCAAAACAATCCACAGGTGATTTCCTATAATTGCAATAATCTATTTCTTTATATCTTCTTGCCCTAAAATCAGATATAACATTCATGTTAAGATATGTTGTTACAAATACGCAATATGCCTCATCCTCAGGATGGTAAATACAATAATCGCCCAAATGTCGTGATACCGGTTCCATCTTCATTATTCTTTGATTTGTACCATCTGCAAGAGTTGCTTCAATCAACAACGTATGCTTTGGGTACCATTCAGTCTTATTATATTTCCATACAATATCCGCTTCGCCTCCACCAGCATGCGTTTAAGGTAACAAATCAGCTTCTAAAGACAAATTCATATAATCCAATACATCGCCTTCTCTGTCGCTAATAATATACCATGCCACACCAAGAACATACTCAAATATTGTTGGAATATCAGCATTGTCGGTTATTAATGCTCTAATTTCTTCATCATTTCTGGTTTCTAAATAATTGAACAAAGTAATCAACGTGTTCTTATCGAATTTCATCTTCAAAAAGTACAATATCTGTAATCTTAAAATATCTTCTATTAAGGTCAAAATAGTCCGATAAGGTAGCCTTATCCTTAAACAAATGCATAATTTTAAAGAACTCCTCTTTAAAATCATCTTCATTCTTTACCTTTAATATTGGAACATCATTTAGTACAGATAGTCCCATCCTCGTAATAACACTTCTCGCATTACTACTAAAAAAGTATTTATCCCAAGCACCGCCAACCTTACTATTTGTCAATTTTTTTTGTAGCTTCATACAATTCCAAAGCCATATCTTCATTTGAAAATATAATCCCCTTTAATATGTTATACAAATTGCAATATGGCTTATCATATCTTGCACTCTTACGATTAATGCCAATATTGCAAATCAGTTCTTCTGTTATTTCTTCCTCTTTCAACAAATTCAATGCTTTTTTATAATTATCCATTTGCATTAAAACCGATAAAATTATATCTTCATAGTTCATACTATTGTTTCTAGAGGCAATTATACGCTCAATAATTTCTTCTGTAGTCTCCTTATCTACGCATAACGGTAAAAGATAAGTGAACTCATCGTATAATCCAATATCTCTTAGCCCTGAGGTTTTCTCTCGTGCATCTTTATCTGGTCTTGGTGCGTCGCCTTTTACAAATTCATTGTGCTTAAGAAACTCATAGTATTCTGCTTGTAATTCATTATTACCGGTCCATAAGCGCATTTTATTTTCCGGCATCCTCCAAAACTCTTTTAATAATTTCATCTGCAGCTCGATGTTCATATTAAATTTATACGAGTCAAATGCATCTCCATCTCCAGAACCTTTGAAATAATCTACAATCAAAACATCAATGCCTTGTGTGTGATACACTTTCTTCACGGCGGAATAAATACTTTGCTGGTCAAACATTAGTATGTAGATATGTGTAAACTTCCTCGTTTTCATCCATTCCTTTGCCTGTTCAATCTTCTTTGCTTCTTCTTTGTTATAAGCTCCAGAAGTTAATTTCTTATATTCAATCCCTGATAAATCTTTATAATGTGGGCGAAAGTTCATTATTAACTTATTAGATTTCCCGCAAGTGTCAAAGGGCAATCCCTTCTATTCTCTTTTGGGACAAAAGTTCTATCCTACAGAATTTAAAATTCTCGTAACTCTTCTTCTCCAAAACACTCAGATTGCCAATTCAAAAATCATAGTAATACTTGTCTGTCTGGTTTTTAGGTGTCCTCATAAAATTAAAATTTTATGTCGCTACTCAGACCTCTAAACTCCCTTAAAATAAGGCTTTTCTCCACTTCTGAAATTCTCAAAAACTGCTGACAGATAAGAAAAAAGACCCTGACAGTCTGGAAATCCCAGACCATCAAGGTCATTCTTTATTCTAACTTACAAATCATGTTATGACATGAATTTTTATTATTTCACTGACTGAAGGTTTTGCCCTAAAACTGGATAAAACCGTTTGCCCTGTGATAATAATTAGGAATTGATTATTTATTTGTGATAGCTGCCTGTGCTGCTGCTAATCTTGCGATTGGTACACGGAATGGTGAGCAAGATACATAATCAAGACCAATCTTGTGGCAGAATTCAACTGATGAAGGATCTCCACCATGTTCTCCACAAATACCAACGTGAAGTTTTGGATTAACTGGTTTACCAAGTTTGATAGCTGTTTCCATTAACTTACCAACACCCGTCTGGTCAAGTTTAGCAAATGGATCATTTTCAAAAATCTTTTTATCATAATAAGCATCTAAGAACTTACCAGCATCATCTCTTGAGAATCCAAATGTCATCTGTGTTAAATCGTTTGTACCGAAGCAGAAGAAGTCAGCTTCCTTAGCGATTTCATCAGCTGTAAGAGCTGCTCTAGGAATTTCGATCATTGTACCTACTTCGTATTCAAGAGTAACACCTGCTGCTTTAATCTCAGCATCTGCTGTCTCAACAACAACTTTCTTAACATATTTTAATTCCTTAACTTCACAAACAAGTGGAATCATAATTTCAGGTTTAACATTCCAATCTGGATGTGCCTGTTTAACTTCGATAGCTGCACGGATAACAGCTTTTGTCTGCATCTTAGCAATTTCAGGATATGTTACTGCAAGACGGCATCCTCTGTGACCCATCATTGGGTTAAATTCATGAAGTGAAGCGATAATAGCTTTGATGTCTTCTACTGATTTACCCTGAGCAGCTGCAAGTTTCTTGATATCTTCTTCTTCTGTTGGAACGAATTCATGAAGAGGTGGATCAAGGAATCTGATTGTAACTGGATTACCTTCAAGTGCTTCATAGAGAGCCTTGAAATCTCCCTGCTGATATGGAAGAATCTTATCAAGAGCTGCTTCTCTTTCTTCTACTGTATCTGAACAAATCATTTCTCTGAATGCTGCAATTCTGTCTTCTTCGAAGAACATATGCTCTGTACGGCAAAGACCGATACCTTCTGCACCAAGTTCACGAGCTTTCTTAGCATCTGCTGGTGTATCTGCATTAGTTCTAACTTTAAGTGTTCTGTACTTATCTGCCCAAGCCATAACACGTCCGAACTCACCTGCGATTTCAGCATCTTTAGTTGGGATAATACCTGCATAAATGTTACCTGTTGTACCATCGATAGAGATTTCTGATCCTTCTGTAAATGTCTGACCAGCTAATGTGAATTTCTTATTTTCTTCATCCATATTGATGTCGCCACAACCAGATACACAGCATGTACCCATACCACGAGCAACAACAGCAGCATGTGATGTCATACCACCACGAACTGTTAAGATACCCTGAGCAGCTTTCATACCTGTGATATCTTCTGGAGATGTTTCAAGACGAACAAGAACTACTTTTTCTCCTCTTGCAGCCCATTCTTCAGCATCAGCAGCTGTAAATACAACTTTACCACAAGCAGCACCTGGTGAAGCACCAAGACCTTTTCCAAGTGGTGTAGCAGCCTTAAGTGCAGCAGCATCAAACTGTGGATGTAATAATGTATCTAAGTTACGTGGATCAATCATTAATACAGCTTCTTCTTCTGTCTTATGTCCTTCATCAACAAGGTCACAAGCAATCTTTAATGCAGCTGGAGCTGTTCTCTTACCATTTCTACACTGTAACATATATAATTTCTTATTTTCAACTGTAAATTCCATATCCTGCATATCATGGTAGTGATTCTCAAGGATATCACATACTTTGATGAAGTCAGCATATGCTTCTGGGAATTCCTGTTCCATCTGAGCGATAGGCATTGGTGTACGAACACCTGCAACTACGTCTTCACCCTGTGCATTGATAAGGAACTCACCCATAAGTTTGTTCTCACCTGTAGCAGGATCACGAGTAAATGCAACACCTGTACCAGATTCATTATTTAAGTTACCGAATACCATAGGCATTACGTTAACTGCTGTACCCCAAGAATAAGGAATATCATTATCTCTTCTGTATACGTTAGCACGTGGGTTATCCCATGATTTAAATACAGCTTCGATAGCTAATTTTAACTGTTCTACTGGATCTGAAGGGAAATCTTCACCTAACTGTTTCTTGTATTCAGCTTTGAACTGCTGTGCTAATTCTTTAAGATCGTCTGCTGTAAGATCTACGTCGTATTTAACACCTTTCTTTTCCTTCATCTCATCAATAAGCTGTTCGAAGTATTTCTTACCAACTTCCATAACAACGTCTGAGAACATCTGGATAAATCTTCTGTATGAATCATATACGAAACGAGCAAATGCTGGATCATCATTACCTTTGATCATAGCTTCTACTACTTCGTCATTAAGACCAAGGTTAAGAATTGTATCCATCATACCTGGCATAGATGCTCTTGCACCAGAACGAACTGATACAAGAAGTGGGTTCTGAAGATCACCGAATTTCTTTCCGTTTACATCTTCCATCCACTTAACTCCATCCATAGCCTGTGCCATGATTTCGTCATTGATTTTTCTACCATCTTCATAGTACTGTGTACAAGCTTCTGTTGTGATTGTGAAGCCCTGAGGTACTGGAAGTCCGATTTCTGTCATTTCTGCAAGGTTAGCGCCCTTACCACCAAGTAAGTTACGCATGGTCATGTTACCTTCTTTGAAGGTGTATACCCATTTGTTTGCCATTTGTCAATTCCTCCTAAAAATTTACTTCGTTTATTACTAAAAAGCAATAAATGCTTTCAATAATACGACCTTGGGAAAGTGCTAAAAATAGTCGCACTTTTCCCACTAAACACAATTATAGCAAGTTGTTTCCATTAAGTCAATTCATTTTTACAAACTTCAAATCATATAATTATTATTTAGACTATCATCTTTGAAATTTTAAATTCTCTATTTCAAATTTTCAACATACTCTTCTAACGTAATATTTTTTTCCTGCATTTCTATAATCATATTTTTATATATTCTATCTGTTTCTTTGGCTGATTTATTAAAAAATCTGAGTAATCCTCCCTCAATCACGCACATAAGTCCTGAGTATATAAGTCCATCTGAAACAGACTCAAATTGTCCTGCTATCCACATTCCTGAAATTAAAATTACGGTCATTCCAACAAAGATATATGTATTTTGCTTAGTTACTCGTTTTACATCACATTTCTTCGAAATATTCTCCAGATACGCAGCCTCGTTTACAGGAGTTTTTCCTTTCTTTACAGCCTTATCATACTTTTTTTTGTAATCCTTAAGCCATCCCCTTGGCAATTCATTTTCTAAGTTCATCCCCTCATATATTGCATCCCTGAAGCTTATTTCTTCTTTTTCCTTTTTCTTTGTCCTAATCTTAAATGTACCATATTTTCTATAATTAATGATAATTCTGAATATCAGATAAATTAGTATGTATGCGGCTGTAACAGCTATCGGTACAATACTTTTTATATTCATTGTAAATTTATCATCTGTCGGTATAAATATTAAAAACATTACCATAATAATAACCATTAAAGCCATACACAGATTCCAGAAAAATGGTTTTATCTTCTTAAATCTATCGATAAGGGGTCTGATTAACAGAAATACTATGGTATCAACAATAATACCTCCTGTAATTCCTATGAAATACGGACTCAAATCAGTATTTCTTAATATACCCTCTCCATCTGTAAGTCCTATGATAAAATCTATCAATTCTACAATCAGAAGAAACGCTGCTAATTTAAACAGCCTTTCCGGTACTTCCTTTATACGGTTTTCGACAGTATAATCACTATAGAATTCCTTACAGAATTTATCTATGTCATTTCCTACGATTACTGATACACTCTGTCCATCATTCTGTGCTTCTAACATACTATCAAGTAATTCCATCATTTTCCCACCTTGGACATCACGGTAGTGTCAAATTTACTACCTTATTTTTTATTAAAAACCTTTATTTTAGGGAGT
>OLGY01001648.1_pt1 | contig 10796 bp, 7 predicted proteins | sample 1605951 | NCBI WGS metagenome assembly OLGY01 (sample SAMN03283280) | human gut metagenome | biome: human-associated habitat; material: feces | host: Homo sapiens | place: Peru | collected 2012
TGCACAGATGCGAACGATACGCAGCAAGTGACGACGAGGTGTATAATTGCGCCCTTTATTCTAAAGGGTTTTGAACGTTGCTGCGTTCGTGAACATCATGCACCATCTTTGCAAGAGCCAGCACGACTTCCGGTTGACGGAACGAGATCTTCAAAAGCTCCATCACCTGATCGTCGGTCAGTTCTCCCGGACAGGCCAAAAAGCTTTCCAGCATTCCGGCACGGGTGCAAAGACGGTGCACACGCTCTCTCCGGTTCAGCTCCGACATCTGGCGTTCGAGGATTTTCTCCCGGTGCTGACAAGCGCGCAGCTTCTGTTCTGCTTTGGCTTTTTCGTTGCGGAGATTTTCGAGATTTGTGTTTTTATATTTCAATTTTCCTCCTAACAACAAAACAGGACACTCTTTCTACAAGAATGTCCTGTTTTGTTAAATACAGCTATGAAAAATTATTAGAACGAACCAATCGGAACATTAATATGGGCTCTAGCAACACAAATGTTGTTTTTCACTAAGTAGCATTCAACATAATGCTGACCTTGAAAATCTGTATGTTCATAGTGGGTCAGTAAGTCGGTCTTTACTATTTGACCACGAATACAGTTCTTACTTTCAGCTACTGGGCCAACATTTTTCACCTTCCAGTATATACTGTAAGGCTTGGGGCAGTCGGTTTCTGTTATAAAGAAATGCAGCTGTTTATTATGACGAAGAATATCTCCCTCACGAAGAATCACGCTTAGCAGTCGATCTCTGAAACCGCTTTGTTTAACTTGGCAATCAAGAGATAGTGAGTATCGAATGTCTACCGGGAACTTGTTCTGAATAAACTGCTCTGTGTGATCGAAAGCGCGTGTCGCAAATGCCGCTTTTTCCAAGACACGTTGTTCCACTGGATACTCATTACCTAATATTTCCTGAAGGACAGCAGAAACATTATCCTCGCTTTCAGCAGTCTCGATTTTCTCTAGCGCATCGGCAGCTTCATCCACAAAGGCACCATTGCCGGAATTCAACACCTGTTGATTACTTCCAACTGCATACCAGAATGTCCTATCTTTATCTTGTGCTCCAAGGCATGCAAGTGTATTTTTTAGAATATCGAAGTAATCGTCTATGGAAGAATCCTTGTAGAACTCGTTTTCCTGAAAATGGTCATAAACGAGTGTATCGATTAGCAACCCACCAAATTTGAACCCTTGCTCATTTTTCCATTTGCGAATAATATGGCAAAAATCAAAATATATTCCGTTGGAACTATCATCACATTCTTGGCAGGTATCCTGTTCAGGAAGTGGATCTGTATACTTCCAGCTTCCACCATCATTGGTGTCGGGATACTTAAAACGGTTATCCGATTGTTTGAATCCGGGCACAAGTTCAACTGTATAACGACTGAACCCGATAACAACTACTTGTCTATCGCCACTTATGTCCGTGTTGGGATATCGTTCTTTTAGGTAATTCTTTACCTCCTGAAGCAATGAACTTTGCCCGTTGGATTCGTAGGCATCAAACTTTTTATATGTATCAGCAGGTAAATCAAACAAAATATCAAGATCACTGCTACCCTTTATTGCAGTCTTTCTTCCTACAGAACCGACAATATATAAATGGGATGTGTCATCACTTTCCAAATCGTAATAGACTTTGTTCAATTTTTTAGCGATAGATTTCGCAGACTTTTCCATCTCGTCAAAATTATCGAGTTCAATATTTGAGCAGAGAACATCAAATCCGCCAACCTTAGTCGCAAGTGCCATTAGCATTCTCCTTTGTTTTCAATTTTCCTTTTAGTGCAGGAGGAAGGAACCGGTCGATTTCCTCATCTGTATAGGTATAGTCCCTATTTATTCCAAGTGCCTCTTTTGCAACCGCCACAGCTTTATTTGTAGTTGACGGAACTGAAAGATATAGGGTGTTCAGCCTTTCAACAATTTTCTGATATTCCTCATCTATATCTGAGACATCCTTTTTCTGCAGATGAATTTCAGTTATTACCTGCAAAAGTTCATTGCGAATTACGATGAACTTATTCGCTGCATCTTCATGCTGCTTCTGCATTGCCTTCAAATCAAAAATCTTTTGGTATGCAGTCACGGCAGTTGTCGCAAACGACAACGCAACTGTTATAATCTTCAGTACGATCGAATCCTTATCGGTGAAAAGCGAAACAGCACCACATGATGTTGCAGCAGCCAATACAATATTGACAAGTTGAATCCTCCTGTATTGCGCTGCATAAATATCTGCCTGTTTTATCTGAATTTTATGCGTCCAAACAGCACTCGCATAATTTTGACGCACAGCATCAAGTAGCACTTGATACTCATTACTGCCCTTTGAGATATTGCCCATGAAAGCCTCCTTACTCAGCAGATTTCTAAATATTGTGGATGCTTTTCTCACATTCCACATTTTGTAGTGGTTTTCTATTAGCATATCACTTTTGCACTAAAAAGTCAAATCATCCGTATACATTAAAAATGCACCCGTTCGATTGAGCGGGTGCACATTCCTAGTTACGGCATGATGCTAGTTTGTTGGACTGGATTTTCAAGGACATGAGTTTTCATAAGAACGCTTCCGGCGTACATCTCATACTTGATGCCGCTGGCGATTGCCATTTCCTGTGCGGCAGCTTTCTTTGCCTGAACAACAACGTCATCGATTTTGTTGTCGCCCTTCACCTCAATCAGTTGGTAAGTGCCGTCCTTCATTTTGGCGAGGAAGTCAGGGTAATACTGCCGGATGCGACCGGATTCCGGATCATAGTAGTATACGGAGAGATCACCTTGGTTCGAGGTGAACATTCCGGTAAAGTACACTTCCTGTACCTTATCGCTCTTGATATATTGGAAGAAGCATTCCTTTTCGGGAAGCGAATCAAAGCAGTATGTATCCGCATGGAAGCTCTTGAGCACTTCATCTGGCGTAAATCCGGGGTATTTATTCGTAATCACGAGATCATCCTTTGCGGAGAACTCATAATACGCTGCATCCTTCGGCTCACGGAGCAGTACAACATCTCTATCTTCCGTCTTCTGGATTGCGGTTACATCAAACAGTGCATGGAAAATTGTCGGGATGATAATATCGTCCAAAACAGCATTGTATCGATTGACATCTGCCAGAATCACGTCCATTCCATCTTGTGCTTCGCGTAGGATTTTTGCGGCGAGGATGCTGGAAATGTTCAGATACCGTGCTACTTCACCAGCAAGTGAGAACGCACTGTGCTGCATTTTGACCTGATACTCGTCTGCATTGCTCTGTTTTGTCGATGTGTCATTGGCAATACTGTCACGTTCGTACATGACACTGGAATATTTGGACAGGTCGGCACCTACCAAACCAAAGTCCACCGGCGTAGAATACTCCTTGCTGCTAACAGTATACTCATGCCAGACACGTTTCAGTCGAATGGATCTCGGAGGTGGAAGAACACGCACTTGATATTTGTGACGATCATCCGTACTGGTGTTTTTGATGTCACTGATTTCCATATTGAAGTTCTTATGGAGCTCATCATCAAGAGTGTCGTAGTTCTCCTTGGAAAGGAAAACCGTTGCAGTCAACCGCTCGTCCGTGATAGCTCGGAGACACCGCATAGTCGCTTGGAGCACAAAAATTTTCGATTTCGGGCTGCGATAGAGTGCAACACCAAACAGGGAGCGACAGTTCCAGCCTTCTTTACCTTTTTCGACCAGAACGACAAACTGTTTTTCGTTGCCCTCACTTCCAGGAACATCCAGATTATTGAAATTTCGAATATCCTCATCCTTCGTGTATTTGGAATCGCCCACATTCAGAAGGATAGATGTCGTTGGAATTTCAAGACGTGTTAGAATTTCTTCCAATGCGGGTACTACTTCGTTTACTGCTTCATCTACATTGGCGGCATAAATTGCAAGCTTCGGATTCAGATTATCGTAGATTTTTCCTCCATATTTCTGCCAGAACTTTGTGACCGTAGCATTCAAGAACTCATCACTCTTGACGTTTTCAAAGCCAATCGGATCAGCATCTTTCAGATATCCATTCCAAATAGATTCCCGCAACCCGTAGGCATAGACAACCTCTGGAAGAAGCTGATTTTTCACATATGGTGTACCTGTGTAGTTGTAGCACGCAACAATCGAGGTATTAGCAGCCAGCAGGTTGATCGTGTCGCGGAGACTGGTTTTGTTTGCGCCGCTGGAGCGAATTTGTTTTTCTAGATCCGCACCGAACAAATGATGTGCTTCGTCAACATACACACCCAACTGCGGCAAACGGCAGAGCTTTTTGAATCGCTGATTGTCCATCAGCGTGGAATCGTCCCAAGCATCATCTTCAGAATCGTCACCACCATAAACAGCGGACAGCAGAGAACTGTTGCTGCCAAACAGTACCTCTCCCGGAGTGGCTTCCTTACGTTTTTTCTTGATGATGATTTTTTGTGTATTGGAAATAATAATGTTAAAGTCCGAATCATCAATCGTGTGCAGAACGGTTCCGCTTTCATCCAGAAAGTGAAACTTGATATTAGAATCCAGCACACGTGCATATTCCGGAGGAACGACCTTCGTCTTGTCAAAGATCATAATCTCACGCAGGGATTGCAAAACCGTTTTGTCCGGCGCAAACACCAGAGCATTGTGGCAAAAACGCTTATCTTTCGGATATTTTTTTGCGAGCAGAAACTCATAGAAGATACAGGTGCCCATCAGGATGGTTTTACCCAGACCCATGGTCAGAGCATAGATATAGTTCGGGTAACTTTCCCTGTACTTTTTCATTTGCTTAAACAGGACATCGGTCTGCTTTTCTGTCAGTGCATCGCCAAGACGAAGCTGACCGTTGGAATAATAGGACGCTTCTGAAAAACGGTTTCGCTTATTCCTCCAGTCATCAAACAATTCATAAACTTGCGCATTGTTCATGAATTCTTTTATGAAAACATACATTTCCAGTGCTTCAAACTGGGGCTTGCGCAGAAAAGCATTTTTGTTTTCGTCCTTGTCATTATAGGACAGAAATTTCCGGGTCAAATCATTATAGCGCGAGCGGATTTTACCACGGTTTTCCGAGTAGAAAAACCACAGTTGTTCGTGAAATGAAAAGTCGGAATCGTATATACTAGCCATTCAGCGCACCTCCACTTCCAAGGATTCAGAAAGTAGATCGGTGATTTTCACTTTGATCGTGCCCGCATCTTCCGGGATGTCGTACACTCCCTTTACCAGCTCGTTCTTCTCTGGAATGTCGATCGTGCGGGGCTGCATAACAGCACCATCGTAGTTCCAGTCGATCATCACAGAATCAACGAGTTGTCGCCACTCTTCAACATATTCTTTCTGAAGAGAGAGTTTTTGCATCAAGTTCATGGGGAAAAATTCACGAATCACCAATTTATTGCCTTCACGGACAATTTCTGCTTCGGAATCTCGTTTCAACTGCAAGTCGGCTTTATCACGCAAAACGTCCAGTATCTGCACATCGACCTTGTAGTTGGACAATTCCTGCTCCAGAGATCCCTTCAAGTCCGGCTCATGACCCATACACACGATTGTCATGTGTTCCACGGGTTGACTCGGATTTTCTTCTTTCCGCTTTTCATAAGTAGCATATGGCAAGTTCGCCAGAAGTTCTTTGAGGTCAGCTTTAGTTGCAATGCGATTGACAGGCATGATTTTTACCATCCGTCCATCCAGTTCGCCGTCCCAGACATTACTCTGCGGGAAGGGCTGAATTTCCAGAGCCTGAATCAGCAGGTCACGGGCTTCTACCGGATTGCGGAAGAAATCGTAGTTATTGACGTTATAGACCTCAAAACCGGTATACTTTGTTTCCTCCTGCATTTGAGAACTAAGTTCTTTGGTAGCATTTAATAGGCGTTTAGTTGTTGATTGAATGGAGCCAAGGTTAATATCTGCACCAATAAAACGGCGTCCCATTTGCATAGAACACATTTGTGTTACGCCGCTTCCCATAAAGAAATCTGCCACAATATCGCCCGGATCAGTAGTTGCAGTAATGATTCGCTCTAGCAGCTTAAAAGGTTTTTCTGTTGGATACCCGACACGCTTAATTCCATCATTGGGATAGCGTCCTGCAATCGCCATCTCCCACCAATCTTCTGGAATTTTCCCGTCAGCCAAACTATAATCCCCAGCGATAAAACCTGAGCCACGCAAACCTTGTTTGAAGTTTCCTGTTGTTTTTTCATCATGGGGGATTCTAACTGCATCGGCATTAAATTTCCAAACATTGTGTGTCTTACTATACCAGAAGATGTTATCGTGCTTTCGGTTGAACTGTCTCATGCCGGGAGAGCCAGGTCCGTAGTAACACCACGCAATCTCATTCACAAAATTTGAAACGCCAAAAACTTCATCCATAAGACAACGAAGATGGTGCGATTTGTGCCAATCACAATGCAAAAAGATGCTTCCCGTATCTGAAAGAAGTTCTCTCATTAAAAGAAGTCTCTCATACATAAACTGAAGATATTCATCGTTTGTCCAGATATCGCCATATTGTTTTTCTTCAAAAGACGAACTATCTGTTTCGGCCTTTCCTATATTACGAATTTCAATTTTTCGTTTGTAATCAATCTTACTATCGAACGGAGGGTCAATATAAATGAGATCAATCTGTCCGCGATATTCTTTTAGAAGGTGACTCATTACCTGAAGATTATCACCCCAGAAGATTTTGTTCATCCAACCGTTTTGTTCTTCACCGTACGTTTCGCGCAGTTGTGCCGGGTAATACTGGGTGGATTTATAAGGTCGCTTGCCCGTCCAACGGAGTTCTGGAAATCCTTTGATGGTTGGCCGCTGTGCAAACTCAAAGGTAAGCTGTTCTACTTCGCTCATTTTTTAATTCTCCTGTTCGTATGGGTTTATTTACTTCTGCAAAAATATTTGAAATCGCAGTTTTTGCAGATTTTCTCATCGTTTGCACAATGGTGAAAATCCTTTTTGAGAATACGTTGCACTGTATCATCAAAAGCTGCCATCGTGCCATCAATCGCCGTTTTGGTGTAGGGGAACGTAACAATTGGAACACCGTTTTCTTCGCCTGTATAGTAAAGATTCATTCGGCTGACTTTCTTTCCGGTACGTTCCTCCACCAGATAAGCATAGATGTTCAGCTGTCGGCGGTATTGCTCCAGCTTTTCACGCGACTTTTCAAGATCGGGTTTTCGCTCTGATTTGAAATCCACGATTTCAACCGTATCGCCTTCGCCCTTGATCAAGTCAATTTTGCCGTCAATGATATAATCCGGCTTAACCAGACTGACATCGACTTCTGCCTGTTGTATCGTGCTCCAATTCCCATGTTGACGGTCAGCATAGCGGATAACTTGCTTCAATGCCGCCTCCAGCTGCTGCGCTGCAAGATAAGAGTGTTCGGTCTTCGAGAGTGAACTGTAATTGGCATCAAACCATTTTTCGATGTTTTCATGCGTGATTTCAGATTCTTCATGCCGAATCGCAGCTCGATGGATGTCTTCTATGGTTTCGTGGACCAACGTACCAAAGAGCATTGCGTTTGCTCTCACGGGCATAAATTCCAGTTCTTTGTAGAATTTATACTGCAAGGCACAGGTATCATAAACCGTAATGTTGGACGTAAAAGCAAATGTTCGCTTGATGTTGACATCTTTGACGGGTTTGAAATTGAATTCTGCAAGCTGGAAATGGTCGCTATCTACAGATTGCAATTCACTATATAGTTCCCGAAAATAATTGCTCGGTGTTCTCTTATCTTCGTCGCAAGTCAAAATCAGCAGATCCTGCGCACGGGAAAATGCAGTATAATACAATCTCCAGAAATCGAAGTATTTCGTCTGGTCGTAAGGTTCGAAGGCGGGACGCTTAAAATATCGGGCTTCAATTTGAAGCATCAAATCATTGTTGCGAGTCCTCGGCACATTGCTGAGCGAATCCACTACTACAATCGGAAACTCCATGCCCTTGGATTGATGAATCGTCAGGAAAGACACACATCCACTCGGTGCGTATTCCGAGTCGTCCTCGTACTCTGTGATGCCACCATCGTAGAGTAACCGGATGTAAAGGTTGAAAAATTTCTCTGTATTGATATTGATATACTTGCCATTCAGGGTATCGACCCGATGCAGGTATTCAAATTTTCCGATGATCTGTGAAAGTTTTGCAAGATTTCGGGATGGTCGAATGTCCACAACACCAACATTCAGGTCTGTGTCCAACATTCCTTGAAACGGCTGATACTCAAAAAGTTGATAGAGTAGCCCCGAGTAGGCATAATCCGTAGTCCCCTGCAAGCCGACATGGATTCTTCCTGTTTGTCGAATCCAACGTAAGAGACTCTTGTTCTCTGGTTTCAAGAGGTGCTCGTTTGCCAGCATTATACACTGACGATAATATGTAATATGTTCAGGACGCAGAGTTGAATAATCTCCATTTTCCAGCCCTTGCACATAACGTGGGAACATCAGCATCAGACATCCCAGCGTCAGTCGCACTTCGTACCTTTCAAAGAACATATCGGAGCGAGGTGAATAAACATTGATTTGATTTTTCTCCAAAAAATCCGCAAGAGCCTTTACTTTTGGATGCTTGACTGAGCTGAAAAGAAACGCAATTTGATTGTAGTCCGTCAACTTTCCAGAATCCTTTAGTCGATGGATAAATTTCAGAATGTTCTCATGCCATTCATCCTCATCATCAACACCTGACAACTTCACTACAGCTGGACTTGATAATTTAACTTGAGTGTGTGCCACGATTTTTTTGTTGTAACGGAATTCACCCCATTGGAACTTAAATTTTGCGCCTTCCGTAGTAGCCATCCACGTATTGTAGAAATCCACAATATCCGTATTGGATCGGTAATTGACCACCAGAGGAACCACCTTGCACTCGCCAGCATTGAATTTCTGCGGAAATTCCAGAATATTTCGAATTGTTGCTCCTCGAAACCTGTAAAGGCCTTGGTCATCATCACCGACAACGCAGATATTTTTCTTTTTACCAGCCAGCAGAAATACAAGCTGTTCCTGAATATAGTTTGTATCTTGGTACTCGTCTACCATCAGGTGCGTAATTTTAGTCTGAAGTTCCTCAAGAATCTCCGAGTGTTCTGTCAAAAGACGGTAGGTCTCTACTTGAATGGAAGAAAAATCCATCAAATTGTTGTCATTCAGAAGCTTCTGGTATGTCCTCAGAATGGTTCCCATCGCTGAAATTGCTGGGTCAACATCCCGTTCGAGATCATCCGGCGAAACCAACTCCTCCGAAAGATTATTGACATACCCACAGATAGCCTCCGATTGTTTCCATGCTCCGCTATCTGGCAGAACTGCATCAACATTCGGAATATTGCGGAACTGGTAGATATTCTGGAATACGGTATACTTCTGATCAAACGCATCCAAAAGATGATAATTTTTCTTTAATCTTGTGTATTCCAGATTCTCTTTCAGAATGCGAAGGCAAAGTGAGTGAAACGTGCCAACGTACATTTCATTGACATTTGCAGTAATATTGCGCCGTGCCAACTCGTTTGTAATTCGAGTAATGAGTTCTTTTGCAGCTTTTTCTGTAAAAGTTGCGATAAACAGATGTTCTGGTTGAACGCCGCATTCTTCAATCAGATAAATTGCTCGTTGAACCAGAGTATAGGTTTTTCCGGTTCCTGGACCAGCCGTAATCAGTACGGGGCCGTTCGCAGAGGAGATGGCTTCTTTCTGACCGTTGTTTGAGTTTCCAAAGTCGAACATTACCGTGTACCTCAAAAAGATTTGTCTGAATCAAAAAAGACGTTGCCAAAAGGTGTACCTTTTGACAAGCAGCTCAAGAGACGAAACGAATAGCCAAAAAGCTGTAGATTTAACCGGGAAATATGCTATAATTGGTACAAAAGCAAATCTGAGGGCATTTTGCAAGAAGGTACACTTTCTTGTAAAAAGAAGCGTTTACAAAAAAGTGGCTTTTTCGTAGATTTTGGCACGGTATCGAAAGGTGGACAGCGGCATTCCGCACGCTTTCGCGGCATCTGTACCTGTCATTTTGCCGGAGCACCACTTCTGATAGACACTGTGGAAGTTTTCCGGCAGGGGGCTGGGCGGACGTCCAAAGCGGACTCCCTTGCTTTTCGCCGCTGCAATGCCCTCCGCCTGCCGCTGCCGGATGTTGGTGCGCTCGTTCTCCGCCACAAAGGAGAGCACCTGCAGCACAATGTCACTCAGGAAAGTGCCTATCAGGTCTTTGCCACGCCGGGTGTCCAGCAGCGGCATATCCAGCACCACAATGTCTGCACCTTTTGTCTGGGTGAGCAGCCGCCACTGTTCTAAAATTTCCGCATAGTTGCGTCCAAGACGGTCGATGCTCTTGATGTAGAGCAGATCGTCTTTTTTCAATTTCCGCACCAGCCGCTTGTACTGTGGGCGGTTGAAGTCCTTGCCGGACTGCTTGTCCATAAAAATGTTTTTCTCCGGGATCTTCAGTTCACGCAGTGCAATCAACTGCCGGTCCTCGTTCTGGTCACGGGTGCTGACCCGGATATAGCCATATAAATTTCCCAATAAATCGCCCCTTTCTGCTAAAAGTGAATTTCATCGTTCTATGTAAAACGGGCAAAGCATCCCTCCTGACGCTTTGCCCGTTGCTCTTTATTCTACCATAGCAGATTGGTTATCGCTTTCAGGATGCCCGCACAGGCTGGATAGCTAGCGCAGCGCCCCTGACCTGATACGTCACCCCACCCGCTTCGCCCCTTGCCTTCCGCTGGCACACCTCCGGGTGCTGCGTTGCAAGGGCAT
>OLGY01001654.1_pt1 | contig 10766 bp, 10 predicted proteins | sample 1605951 | NCBI WGS metagenome assembly OLGY01 (sample SAMN03283280) | human gut metagenome | biome: human-associated habitat; material: feces | host: Homo sapiens | place: Peru | collected 2012
ACATCGACAAGGACACCGTGGACTGGGACCCCAACTTCGACGAGACCCGCAAAGAGCCTCGTGTACTCCCCTCCCGGTTCCCCAACCTGCTGGTCAATGGTTCCTCCGGCATTGCTGTCGGCATGGCGACCAACATTCCGCCCCACAACCTGGCGGAGGTCATTGACGCCTGCGTGTGCGTGCTGGATGACCCGGAAGCGACGCTTGCCGATCTGATGGAGCATATTTCCGGCCCGGACTTCCCTACCGGCGGCATCATCATGGGACGCAGCGGCATCCGCGCCGCCTACGCCACCGGCCGGGGCAAGGTGGTCGTCCGCGCCCGGACGGAGTTTGAGGAGCATGGCAAGGATCGGATGCGGATCATCGTCACCGAGCTTCCCTATCAGGTCAACAAGCGTCAGCTCATCAAGAACATTGCCGAGCAGGTGAAGGACAAGCGCCTGGACGGCATTTCCGACCTCCGGGACGAGACCGACCGCAACGGTATGCGCATTGTCATCGAGCTGAAAAAGGACGCCAATCCCCAGGTCGTGCTGAACAATCTGTTCAAGCAGACGGCTTTGCAGTCCAGCTTCGGCATTATCATGCTGGCGCTGGTGGACAACCAGAAGCAGCCGAAAATCCTCTCCCTGCGGCAGATCATCGACGAATATCTCAAGCATCAGGAAGAAGTCCTCACCCGGCGCACCCGGTATGACCTGAAAAAAGCCCAGGAGCGGGCGCATTTGCTGGAAGGTCTGCTCATTGCCCAGGATAACATCGACGAGGTTATCCACATCATCCGCTCGGCCTACGACGACGCCAAGCAGCGTCTGATGGATCGCTTCAAACTGGACGACGTTCAGGCGCAGGCCATTCTGGACATGCGGCTGAAAGCCCTGCAGGGTCTTGACCGGGAGAAGCTCCAGAGCGAATACGACGAGCTGGAAGAAAAGATCAAGTATTATCTGGAGCTGCTGGCGGACGAAAAGAAACTCAAGGCGGTTCTGCGCAGCGAGATGATCGAGATCCGGGACAAGTTCGGCGACAAGCGGAAGACCGAGATTCAGGAAATCGAGGACGAGATCGACATCGAAGACCTGATCGAGGAGGAGACCTGCGCCTTCACCCTGTCCAACCAGGGCTACATCAAGAGAATGCCCGTGGACACCTACCGCACCCAGAGCCGTGGCGGCCGGGGCGTCAATGCCCAGAATCTGAAGGAAGAGGACTACGTCAAGAGTCTGACAATTGCGTCCACCCATGACCACATGCTCTTCTTCACCGATCAGGGACGGGTGCATCACCGCAAGGGCTACCAGATTCCCGAGGCAGGCCGCACCGCCCGGGGTACCGCCATCGTCAACGTGCTGCCCCTGAACCCCGGCGAGTCCGTCACCGCCATGGTGATCACCCGGGAGTTTGACGAAAATGAGTTCCTGATGATGGTCACCCGGAAGGGCACCGTCAAGCGGATCCCCTTCGTCTCCCTGAAAACCAACCGCAAGGCGGGCATCCGCGCCATCACCCTGGACGAGGACGACCACCTGATTAGCGTCATCCGCACGAACGGCGACGACGACATCGTGCTTGCCACGGCCTTTGGCTACGCCATCTGCTTTAACGAGAACGACGTGCGGTGCATGGGTCGTGACGCGGCGGGCGTTCGCGGTATTATGTTAACCGACGGGGACTATGTCGTCGGCGCGGAGAAGGCCGAGGAGGGCAAGACCCTGCTCACCGTCACCCGGAACGGCTACGGCAAGCGCACCGCTCTGACGGAGTATCTGCGCACCGGCCCCAACGGGGAAAAGCAGGCCCAGAGCCGGGGCGGCAAGGGTCTTAAGAACTACAACATCACCCCCAAGACCGGCAATGTGGCCGGCTGCCGTGTGGTGGGCGAGAACGACGACGTGATGCTCATCGAAAACGGCGGCGTGATCATCCGCATTCCCGCGTCCTCTATCAACGTCTACAAGCGGGATGTTCAGGGCGTCATCGTCATGCGCATTGACGAGGGCAACCAGGTGGTTTCCCTGGAGCGTGTGGAAAAGATGGACGAGGAAGAATCCGGAGAACAGGCATGAAAACCGTGACCCTGTATACCGACGGCGCCTGTTCCGGCAACCCCGGCCCTGGTGGCTGGGGCGCCATTCTGGAATACAACGGCATCGAAAAGGAGCTTTCCGGCGGGGAGGACAGCACCACCAACAACCGCATGGAGCTGACGGCGGTGATCCGGGGCTTGCAGGCGCTGAAAGAGAGCTGCACCGTGGAGCTGTACAGCGACAGCAAGTACGTCATCGACGCCCTGGAAAAGGGCTGGGCGTGGGGCTGGAAAAAGCGGGGCTGGGTCAAGTCCGACAAAAAGCCCGCCCTGAATTCCGACCTCTGGGAAACGCTGCTGACCCTGACCCAGAAGCACGACGTGCATTACCACTGGGTCAAGGGCCACGCGGAAAACCCGAAGAACAACCGCTGCGACGAGCTGGCGGTCAGCGAGTGGAAGAAACGGAAGTAAGGCAGCAGGAGGCAAGCATGTTTTTATCCATCGGCAACGACTTTGCCGTCCGGGACAGGAGCATCATCGGCATTTTTGACCTGGACAATACCTCCACCTCCAAGCGCACCCGAGAGTTCCTCAGCCGGGCGGAGCGGGAGGGCGAGGTCATCCCCTGCGACGATCTGCCCAAGTCCTTCATCCTGACGGCGGAATACGGCTTTTCCCGGGTGCATCTGACGGCACTCAATGCCGCAACGCTGGAAAAGCGGTTAAAGTAAATTTCTAACGCAAAAAAGGTGCATCTCCTTTCGGAGATGCACCTTTTTGCAAACTTTTTACTTTGTACCGAAGATACGGTCGCCGGCGTCGCCCAGGCCGGGGACGATGTAGGCGTGCTCGTTGAGCTTCTCGTCAACGGCGGCAAGGAACATTTCCACGTCGGGGTGGGCTTCCTGAACGGCCTTGATGCCCTCGGGGCAGCCGATGATGTTCATCATGATGATGTTCCGGCAGCCGTGCTTTTTCAGAAAATCAATGGCGGCAACGGCGCTTCCGCCGGTGGCCAGCATGGGATCGACCACGTAAACCATCCGGTTGGAGATGTCCTCCGGCAGCTTGCAGTAGTATTCCACGGGCTTGTGGGTCTCGGGGTCGCGGTACAGGCCGATGTGGCCGATCTTGGCGGAGGGAATCAGCTCCACCATGTTGTCCACCATGCCGAGACCCGCGCGGAGAACGGGAACGATGGCCAGCTTCTTGCCGGACAGCATCCGGCACTTGGCGGTAGCGACGGGGGTCTGCACCTCCACCTCCCGGGTGGGCAGGCTGCGGGTGGCCTCATAGCACATCAGACCGGCAATTTCGCCGACCAGCTCGCGGAATTCCTTTACGGAGGTCTTCTTGTTGCGCAGGATGGCCAGCTTATGCTGGATCAGGGGATGATCGAGGACGTGTACGTTTGCCATGATATTTCTCCTTCTATTTACAGGGTTGAATGAATCGGCCCCGGATTTATAAATTTGCTGATTCCCGCTCGAGACGTTCCCGTTCCGCCTGACTCAGGCGCAGGTAGTTGGGGGTCAGAGCGGCGCCGTCGCCGGTCTCTCCGGCGGCTTGTTTTTGCGCGGCAAGCAGGGCGACGCCCACGGCGCGCTGGTGCATCCGATGTTCCGGAGGCATAATGAGGTTGGGAATATCCCCGGAAAGGGTCTTGTAAGTCAGGACGCTGCCGTCCCCCACGAGAAACACAGGTTCCGTCAGGGGCGCAAGCTCCTGCTTCAGCTGCGACAAGGCAATGGCCCGGTCATCGGTGATTCGTTCGAGGCTGCCGTGGTTTACATAAAACAGCGCATGATACACCTGACTCCGCCGGGCGTCCATCACGGGGCATACGTAGCCCTGATATTCGCCCAGAGAAAGCGCCATGGCTTCCAGGGTGCTGACGCCGTAGCAGGGTACTTCCCTGCCCCAGGCAAAACCCTTGGCGGCGGCGACGCCGATGCGCACGCCGGTAAAGGAGCCGGGGCCTGCGGCCACGGCCACCGCGCTGACGTCTGCTACGGTTTTGCCGCACTGGCGCAGCAGAGTTTCCGCCATGACCATCAGGGTCTGGCTGTGAGTCAGGCCGGTGTTCTGGTAGCTTTCCCCCAGAAGCTTCCCGTCCTCCAGCAGCGCCGCGGAGGCGGCTTTCGCGCTGGTTTCAAAGGCTAAGATCAGCAAGAAAATCCCCTCCCGAAATGGTGATTCGCCGGGTGTTCTCCCCCAGAACGTCGATGGTGACGCTGACCGCGCCCGCCATGGCCTTGGTCACATTCTCGCTCCACTCCACGGCGCACACGCCGCCCCGGTCGAGATAGTCCTCCCAGCCGATGTCGAACAGGTCGTCGGCGGAGGAAAGGCGGTACATGTCAAAATGAAACAGGGGGAGCCGCCCGCCCAAGTATTCGTTGACGATGGTGTAGGTCGGGCTGGTGACGGCTTCCGTGAAGCCCAGCCCCCGGGCAAGCCCCCGGGTGAAGGCGGTCTTCCCTGCCCCAAGGTCGCCCCGGTAGGCAAGAACCGTCCCGGCGGGGATGATTTTTCCAACTGCCGCGCCGATTTTTTCCGTTTCCTCCGGAGAGTTTGTGATAAATTCCATGTGAATCTTCCTTATTGATGGGCATTCTTTAGCTTTTCCGCCTGGTCGGCGGTGGCGAGGGCGTTGATGATCTCGTCCAGGTCGCCGTCCATCACCGCGTCAATGCGGTACAGGGTCAGTCCCACCCGGTGGTCGGTGACGCGACCCTGGGGAAAATTGTAGGTGCGGATGCGCTCGTTGCGCATGCCCGTTCCCACCTGACTGCGGCGAAGGCCGGTGACTTCGCTGTCCAGGCGCTCCTGCTCCATTTCATAGAGCTTGCTGGCCAGCATCCGCATACATTTCTCCCGGTTCTGGATCTGGCTCCGCTCCTCCTGACAGGCGACCACGATGCCCGTGGGCTTGTGGATCAGCCGCACGGCGGAGGAGGTTTTGTTGATGTGCTGACCGCCCGCGCCGCTGGAACGGTAGACCTGCATTTCGATATCGGCGGGGTTGATCTGCACGTCCACTTCCTCCATCTCCGGCAGAACCGCGACGGTTGCGGTGGAGGTGTGGACACGGCCGCCGGATTCCGTTTCGGGAACCCGCTGGACACGGTGGACGCCGGATTCATATTTCAGTCTGGAATACGCGCCCCGGCCGCTGACGATGAAGTCCGCTTCCTTCACGCCCCCAAGCTCCGTTTCGTTCAGGTTCATCAGCTCGATGCGCCAGCCCATTTTTGCGGCGTACATGGAGTACATCCGGAATAAACTGTGGGCAAACAGGGCGCTTTCCTCGCCGCCCACGCCGCCGCGAATCTCCATAATGACGTTTTTTTCGTCATTGGGGTCCTTGGGAAGGAGCAGAATCTGGATTTTTTCGGCGAGGGCTTCCTTCTGCGCCTTGGCGGCGGCGTAGGTTTCCTGGCAAAGCGCCTTCATTTCCGGGTCTGCCATCAGCTCCTGGGCGTCCGCCATGTCCTGCTGCGCCTGATTGTAGGCGTGAAAGGCCTCCACAATGGGTTCCAGGTCATTTTTTTCCCGAAGCAGCTTCGCCGCCTTCTGGGGGTCGGCGTAAAAATCCGGCTGCTCGGATTTGGCGGAAAGCTCCTCGTATTTGTTGCAGATGGCCTGTAGTTTATCCAGCATAAAGAAACTCCATTAAAAATTTAAGATATCGGCAAATCTGGCAGCCGGATACGCATTTTCGACTTTTTTCCAGACATACATCCACCTTGTGGGGGAATGTTATTAGGGAAGCTCTGATGGAATCGGCGAGAGCCGACAGCGAGAGATTTTTCTCTAGCCGAAAGTTTCAAAAGCGGAGGAATACTGTATGTATTTCCCGCTTTTGAAACTGCGCGGATAGAGGAAAAGATCCGCTGCTCGGCCGAAGACGATTTCATCAGAGGTTCCCTACAGGACGGAACACATTTAAGACGCAGCTGGCGGTGTCCGTCAGGGAGGTTGTCTCCCGCAGACGCTGGGCGCCGTCCTTGCCGATGCGGAAAACGTGGGGCGTCATGAAAAGCAGATTTTCCACCTGCTCCCCTTCCACGGTGAAGGGGAAGCGAATGGGGACGGATTTCACAAGGGTGAAGCCCGGCACGTCCGGGACGGTGTCCTTGGGCTTTTCTATCAGACGGTCGTAAATGATGGACTTGAGTCCAAGCAAATGGTCCTCCGCCGCCAGCACCTGAAGAAAATACCCCTCCGGCCGCAGAACACGCTTAAATTCCTCCGGCACGGTCAGGGCGAACAGACTGGTGAGAAGGTCACAGGAGTGGTCAGCCACGGGAATGTGGGACGCGGTGGCGCAGAGCCACAGACCGTTCTTGTATTTCCCGGCGGCGCATCGGACGGCCTCCCGGGAGATGTCCATTCCCGTGAGGTGCATTCCAAGAGCATCAGCCAGACGGGCGGAGTAATACCCTTCCCCGCAGCCCACGTCCAGAAGCTCGCCGGAGGGTCTTATCTCATTTGAGTTAACCGTTAACGCTTTTGAGACGGCAATCAGAGCTTCGGAAATGGGGGCGTAGTATCCCGCCTCCAGAAAGGCACGGCGGGACAGCACCTGCTCCCGGGTGTCCCCAGGGTGCAGGGAGTGCTTCTGCTGAACCGTCAGCAGATTCACATAGCCTTGCCGGGCAATGTCGAAACAGTGATGCCCGGCGCAGACGAGAGATTTGTTAAGGGTATTCAGTTTGCTTCCGCAGATGGGGCAAATCAAATCCATTCCGCAACCCTCCATCCTATAGTATACCGCATTTTTGCCATTACGTCAAATCAAAATTGCGGATATGGGGGCGTCGGGACGGAACAGAAAGAATGACGGAGGTGGTTCTATGCGGCGGTTTTTGGCGGTTCTTGCGATCTTAAGCCTGTTGGTTATCCCCGTGGACGCGGCGGAGACGACAAAATATGTGGCGCTGACCTTTGACGACGGGCCCTCCGGGCGGTATACCCGCCGGCTTCTGGACGGACTGTGGGAGCGGGAGGTGAAGGCCACGTTCCTGCTGTGCGGCTACCGGATCCAGGATTACCCGGACATCACCCGGCGGATTTTCGACGAGGGTCACGAGATCGGCTACCACGGCTACACCCACAACAGCATGGAGCAAATGAGCCGCCGCGCGGTGGCCTCCGAGATTATGGACACCCAGGCGCTGCTGCCCGAGGGATGCGAGCCGGTGTTTCTCCGGCCGCCGGGAGGGTGCTGCAGCGACGCGGTGCGTCAGGTGGCCGAGGCGCGGCGGCTGGCCATCCTCAGCTGGTCGGTAGACCCCCGGGACTGGGCGACCTCCGACACGGCGGCGGTGGAGCGGGCGGTGCTGAAAAACGTGAAGGACGGGGACATCGTCCTGCTCCACGACATGACGGCAAGCTCGGTGCAGGCGGCGCTGGACATTGTGGACGTTCTGAAAAACCAGGGCTACGAGATCGTTACGGTGTCGGCGCTGGTAAAGCTCCGGGGCGTGAAGCTGAAGCCGGGAAAGACCTATACCAGCTTCCCGGCGGAGCTGAAATGAAAGGAACACCCCTTGGCTCTCCCTCCGGGAGAGCTGTCACCGAAGGTGACTGAGAGGGCATTGCATCCTAATTTCCCCTCTCCGTTCTCGCTGCGCTCAGCCACCTCTCCCAAAGGGAGAGGCAAGGGAGATGCGCGCCATTTTTCGTGCCGTGGTACACCCCCTTGGCTCTCCCTTTGGGAGAGCTGTCGCCGTAGGCGACTGAGAGGGCATTGCACCCCGGTTTTCCCTCTCCGTCCTCGCTTTGCTCGGCCACCTCTCCCAAAGGGAGAGGCAAGGGGTGCTTATAAAAAACAGACACAGCAGGGTATCCTACTGTGTCTGTTGACTGCTTGGCGACGGCGCTTACGACGCCTGATTTTCAAAGGCGTTGACCTCGCTGGCGGCTTCCATGGCGAAGTAGGCGCGCAGAACATCCTCAGCCACGGCGGCGAGGGTCGCGCCGTGGGCGGCCTTTTCGCCGTAGACGGCTACGGCGACCTCCGGGTCTTCCATGGGGGCGAAGCAGATGAACGCGCCATGGTCAGAGCCGCCGGAGGAGTGCTGAGCAGTACCGGTCTTGCCGCATACCTTGACGGGGAAGGTGTCCAGGTCCTTGGGGCCGCCGAAGTGGGAACGGGCGGTGCCTTCGCCTCCTTCGATAACCTTGCGCATACCTTCAATGTAGGTATTGTAGGTGGTGGAAGCAATTTCCATCTGGCTCATGATCTCGGGAGAATTTTCCTTGATCAGGCTGCTGTAGTCGGAGGCGACCACCCGGCTTAAGAAGGTGGCCCTCATCCGGGTACCTTTGTTCGCCAGGGTGGAGGCGTAGACGCACAGCTGCAGGGGGCTGAAACGGTTCTCGGCCTGTCCGATGGCGGCCAGAATACGGTCGCCGGTGGTGACCTGAGAGTCAACGCCGGTCTCGCCGTAGGCGGCCTTCTTACTGGCCTCATCCGTGACCCAGCCGACCTTTTCCGTCAGCTCGATGCCGGTGGGAACGCCCAGACCCAGGGCGTTGGCGGTCGTGTTCAGATAGTCGATGGACAGACGGTCGCCCAGCTCGTAGAAGAAGTAGTTGCAGGACACCTCCAGCGCCCGCTGAGCGGTCAGCTCGCCGTGGGTCACGCCGGGGTTGGACTTATAGATCAGGCACATGGGAGAGAAGCCCGCGTACTTGGTGAAAATACCCTTATCCTGAATGATCTCGCCGGGGAGGTACAGGAATCTGCCAAAATAGGGACTGTCCGGGTTTTTACTGCGGTTTTCCATGGCGGCGATAAGGGTGCACATCTTGAAGGTGGAGCCGGGGGCGTAGTTGGCGCCAAAGGCGCGGTTGAAGAAGGGCTTGAGGGGGTCGGCCTCGATCTCCGCCCAGTCCTGGTTCATGGTGGCGAGATTGTAGGTGGGATAGCTGGCACAGGCCAGAATCTCGCCGGTCTTGACCTTCATGACGATGACCGCCGCGCCCTCCGCGTCCAGGCCGTTACTCTCATCCTTGGAGGTGTTCTTCTCCGGGTCGGTCAGCTCCTTCATGATGTTGGCAAGAGAGTCCTCGGCGATGCCCTGAAGCTCCAAGTCAATGGTGGTCTCCACGTTGTTTCCGGCGATGGGGGTGTAGACCTCGCCGGTTTTCTGATTCACGCGCCAGAACTGCTCGACGATGGTGCCGTCCTTGGAAACCACGTCCACGCGCTGGCCGTCGATGCCGTGAAGGTAATCCTCGAAGGCTTCCTCAAAGCCGGACTGGCCGATGTAGGCGTCCATGGAGTAGCCTTCCTTCTCGTATTTTTCCCAGTCGGCGGCGTCCATGCCGCCCATGTAGCCTAAGATGTGGGCGCCGTATTTGGTATGATATTCCCGGACGGTGGAGGATTCCACCATCAGACCGGGGATGTTCAGCTCCAGAATGGCGGACAGATTCTCGTCGGAGATGTCCTGAATAAAGGTGTAGGTAGGCAGCTTGGAAATACCCCGAAGATCAAATTCGTAGCGCATACCGATGACGGCGCGGGCGTCCTCGTCCGACCAGCCCTCGGGGATTTTGTAGCGTCCCCGCAGCTTTTCAATGAGCAGCGGCGCGGTGATGTCCGAGTCCAGCGACCGGTCAACCATGAAGCTCTGGAAGTGGTTCTGCCAGGAGGTGGCAAAATCGTTCAGAGTATACTCAAAGGGGCGGGTCTTGCTCACGGGGAAATGGTCGTTATAGCTGAGATTCAGCTCCCGGCATTTCTGCACAAGGGAGTACAGCGCCTCGTTGGTCTGGCCGTAGGACTCGATAACGTAGTGGTTGAACACCAGATTATAGCTGGCCCGGTTGCCCACCAGCTTGTTGCCGTTGCGGTCAAGGATATCACCACGGGCGGCACGGACGGTGGTAACGGTGGTGTATTTCGCGATGTTGTCGGTGTTGCCGTTTGTCTCGATGATCTGAAGATCGAAAAGCTTCACGGCGAACAGCGCCAGAATCGTAATAAACAAAATCAGAAGCAGGATAGCGCGAAATCGGCTTATTCTTTCCATGTGGTTCCTCCAATAAGACCAATTTTATTGATGGGCGGGTACAGTAGGATCAGGATGCCAAAGCTGTAGGCGGCGGTGAACAGGAAGGAAAAGACCCGATCCCACCGTGTCAGCCCCAGACCGATGCCCACGATGAACAGCCCCATCTCATAAATCGTCAGCGCAATGCCGGCGCAGATGACAATGGACGCTTTGGTGCGCCTGAGATAGGCCTGCCGCAGCAGCGTGGCGACAATGCCGACGGCGCACAGAAGGCCAACGCAGTAAGGCCCCGGCGCGGAGCCGGAAAAATAGTAAATGGTGGACGCAAACAGGACAAACAGGCTCCCCACATCCACGCCCTCGATGACCGTGATCAGCAGGATATACACGGCCGGCAAATCGGCGGTTGCGCCGAAAAAGCTGACCCGGCCCATGATGACGTCCTGAACGGTCAGAAGCAGGATCCCCGTGAGCACGTACAGCGTCCATTTCAGGATCCGCTGCTTTTGCAGCTGGGTCAGATGGAACAGCTGGGAGAGGCTCCATTGCCGGGGGTCGGGCTTGAATTCCGATTGCTTTGACAGCTTTTTTCTTGCCATGGCGTGTCCTCAGCCTACGGGGGTGGTCGCCTGGGTGGCGGCGGTTTCGGAAGGGGCGGTTTCGGAAGGGGCGGTGGCGGTTTCGGAGTCCGTGGCGGTGCCGGG
>OLGY01001658.1_pt1 | contig 10738 bp, 7 predicted proteins | sample 1605951 | NCBI WGS metagenome assembly OLGY01 (sample SAMN03283280) | human gut metagenome | biome: human-associated habitat; material: feces | host: Homo sapiens | place: Peru | collected 2012
AAACTATTCTCTGACGCCCGGCGCGTATGTCGGCGTTGCGGCGGTTGAGGATGACGGTGTGGATTTTTCCGAACGTATGACGGAGATTCATCAGAAACTGCTGAAATTGCAGGCGGAATCCAATGAATTGATGCAGACCATCTCCAAGAATCTGGAGGAGATGGGGCTATGAATTGGAAGCAGACCACATTAGGGGAGATTTCTAGCAATATTCAAACAGGACCTTTTGGTTCTCAGCTTCATCAATCCGACTACTCTGAAAACGGTATACCGGTTGTGATGCCAAAAGATATACTCAATGGACATGTTTCGGACATATCAATTGCAAGGGTACCCGAAGAATACGCAAACAGATTAAACCGTCACAAAATTGAACCGGGAGATATTCTGTATTCTCGCAGAGGTGACGTTGGTCGTTGCGCTTTTACGACGGATATCGAAGCTGGCTGGCTGTGTGGAACAGGGTGTTTGCGTGTCACAATAGATCAAAGAAAAGCTATTCCTAAATTCGTGTTTTATCAACTTCAGAAGACCGAAACAATAGGATGGGTGGAGAAGCACGCTGTTGGTTCAACAATGCTCAATTTAAATACCAGCATTTTGAGCAACGTTCCTATTCAAATTCCTTCTATCGATAAGCAGCGATTTATTGTAGGTGTTCTTTCCGCCTACGACAACCTCATCGAAAACAACCAGAAACAAATCAAACTATTGGAGGAAGCGGCGCAGCGGCTGTATAAGGAATGGTTCGTAGACCTCCGTTTCCCCGGCCACGAGAACACGAAAATCACAGACGGCATCCCCGAGGGGTGGAGCTTACAAAGCATCAATGACATAGCGGAATATATAAATGGATATGCTTTTAAGCCCAGCGATTGGGGAAATTTGGGAAAACCGATAATCAAAATAAAAGAAATGGGGTCGGGTATTGCTTCTGACACTCCCAGAAACACCGGAGAAAGCATTCCAGAGAGGTACAATGTAACGGCGGGGGACATCCTCTTTTCGTGGTCAGCAACATTATCAGCAAAGATTTGGGATGAAGAGGATGGCTTGTTAAATCAGCATCTTTTTAAGGTTATTCCGCATGGCGGCGTTTCGAGAGAGTTCGTTTTGCAATCTATTCTTAAAACGCTTGACGAATTTTCAAACCTTACGACCGGCTCAACGATGAAGCACATCCAAAGAGGAAAGCTTAAGGAGGTTCATATAATTGTCCCGAATGAACAAATGATGCATATATATGAATCTATTAGCGAGCCATCACGCGAACAAATTCTGAAGCTTAAAAAAAGGATTGTTATTTTGCTGGAAGCACGAGACCGTCTGCTTCCCAAACTAATGAGCGGAGAAATTGAGCATATCTCGTAAATTATAAAGGAGTGGGATTATGATATATCGAATTCCAGAAAATTGGGATTATAATGAGTCGTTAGAACTGCTGTATTTGTTTTATCAGAAAGCTGATGAACTTTTGAGTGAAACAAGTCCGAATACATATTCCTTACCACTTCATAATTCAATGACGCTCTTGAGCGAAGCAGAAGAAATATTCAATTTGCTTAATGAATACGAGATGGTCGCAGAATACTACGGAAAGTATATTCCTCCCATTCTCGAAGAGCTGCTGGAGCAACTTGAAGACGATTATATCCTAAAAAGAATTTTAGACTCTCGCTTATTCAGCATTCGGACGGGCCTAATCGAGGCCCAGAAGAACCCTACACATTTAAAAGAATGGCTTAATGTATTCAAACAAGCCTGTACTGCTTCAAAATATCGAAAAGCTTATTCTGCCGAAATTTCTCATCTGGTAAAAGATACAAAAGACAAAAATAAACTACTATATAGCACAACGTGTTACTTTATAAGTTTAATACATCTGGGATATTCAAGAGAATACATATACACGTCAACAAAAAAATTCTTTTCCAACAAAGATAAAAAGATTAATAACATTAATCAAATTGATGAGTATTTTAATTTATTTAGTTGCCACTGCGAAGAGTACTCTTTTTTGATATTAATGGATATTGATTCTATTGAGTATATGGATAGTATTAGCGACAACTTAATTGTAAGTCGGCAGATTAAACGTGTTGATGTTGCCAAAGAACGTGAAGAGCTGTGTAAAGATTATATTGCAGAAAACCTTATAAAAGAGTTTGACAAAAAAGTACGCGAGACTGACCCAAAACGCAAAATGGCTATTGTGCGTTTTCAAGATCGTGCATATGATCCTTATTGTTCTGCAGAAAAGTTTTGCGATTATATCAGGTTTATTCAGACATTTCCTCGTTATTTTAAACACTTATATTTTACCAAACAAGTCTATAAAATAATATACCTGGCATCAGATGGCCATTACAAAGAAATTAAGTTACCGGGAAAAATGAACAAGCGCCCGTTTATAGAGCAGGATCGAATTGACTTGCGCATTAGGAATATTCTGAATGCAAAGTCAATGGGATTTGATGCGTTTAACTCAATAACACAAGCAATAGAAATGCACTCAGAAGCATTTGATGCGCGGAGCACAGCTATGCTTCTAAGAACATTCTGGACAGCTTTGGAAACTCTTTTTTTAAGCCGAAAATCTAATAGTACAAAAGAAAATGTCGTCAACAGTCTGATTCCAATAATCCAGAAAACGTATATACTGAAAAATTTGCGGGCGGTATATACCCAACTTTGCAGGGCAGTCGAGCGCCGGTATTTGCTTGAATTGGGGATTGCAAAATTTGAAGCATTTGTGAAATTTTTTTTCAGAACACTCCGAGAATTCTCCGGAAATGAAAGAAATATATGCGTACTTATCTACTAACCCGTTGCTCAGAATTAGGTTGTATGCATTAAGGAAGGATTTGCGTGATGGAGAGAACATTTCTATATTTCTTGATGCACATAAAATCCGTGTTGACTGGCAAATAAAGAGACTGTACCGTATGCGCAATATTGCCACACACTTGGGCGTTGAGATTTCCGGAACAGATATTGCGGCTAACCATTTACACAATTACTTTGATTATGTGGTGAACTATATGCTGTGCAAATCAGAAAATGGTGATTATGTAATTAGTACTGCCGCAGTTGTATTTGAAGCGAAGAATGATAATCAGATTTACTATGAACGCTTGAAAGACAACAAACCCTTGTCTAAAGACAATTATCTCGTATATTTGTTTGGACCGGATAGTAATTTGATAAAATACCAGTTTGAATACTAATGCCATGGGGGAACATCATAAGTACAACTATTCTGAAAACATCTTCGTGCAAAAGAGCGCGGACATTTGCAGGAACTGGAATTGAAATGGGTAGTACCCGTTGGGCGCCCAGAAAGTTGGTTTCTCATTTAAGCGCAGAAAACTAAAACATAAGGAGGTTTCATACAGTGGCGAAAGATCTGACTTCGTCCCGCCTTGACAGACAAAATATATTGAATAACGATCTCGCTGTTGAAGAAATACAAGATTCTATTGAAATTAGAAGCGTTCCGTGGAATGAAAAGCTTTACCTTACAAAGGAATTAGTTGCTGCTTTCTTTGACGTGGATATCCGTACAATTGAACGGTATATCAGCAGTTTCAGTGATGAGCTGAAAGCAAACGGAATGGAAATCCTGAAAGGAAAAAAACTGGAATCCTTTATTTCGGCATATGACAGTGCTTTTGCGACCGACATTAATGTCGGTCACAAAATCCGGTCCATGACAGTCTTTGATTTTCGCGCGTTTCTCAATATGGCAATGCTCCTGTCGGAGAGTGAGAAAGCTCGTGCGCTGCGGCAGCTTATGCTGGATATCGTGATTGATCTGATTAACCGGAAAACCGGCGGTGGAACAAAATACATCAACCAACGCGATAAAGATTTTGTGTTTTCCTCTTTGCAGGAGGATAATTATCGTAGGCAGTTTACGGATGCATTAAAAAATTGCGTTGAAGATAATCGTTATAAATACGCGCACTTTACGGATTTGATCTATATTAGTATTTTCAAGGAAAAGGCAAAGGAATACAAAAAGATTCTGGATTTGAAGGCGAGTGAAAAAGTAAGAGACACTTTTTATAGTGAGATTCTCGATATCGTCGCAGCATACGAGAGCGGCTTGGCGGATGCAATCAGAAGAAAAAGTGAGGAGCTTGGCCGCGCCCTTTCATATAATGAAACAGAAGAACTCTTTCGGGAGTTTGAAAACATGGCACTATGGAAGCCGTTGATTCAGCGCGGCCGCGTGAAAATGGCCAGTCGAGACATGGCGTTGCGGGATGCTTTTCACTATCAGCTGTCTGAATATATTCAGCCCCTTGACAAAGACGAATACCAAAAATTCCTTGGTGCTTCGGGTGATGTGCTTGAGCGGTTAATGCAAGAAAATCAAGCCGTTTTAAAGAGACTTAAGGAGCGCGAGTAAATGGATGGGATTGTTTATCTCACGCTTGAACAGGCAAAAGCAATTCATGCAAAAACCATAGCATACAGCGGCGGCGGTACATATGAGCATTTTGATCTTGGCCGCTTAGAAAGCGTTCTTCAAAACATCCAGAACGATGATTACTACCCAACTTTCGATGATAAGCTGACACACCTGTTTTTTTGCGTGTGTGAATTCCACTGCTTTGCTGATGGCAATAAGCGTCTGGCAATAACATTAAGCGCTCAATTTCTCCTTTTTAATGGGTATATGGCTGTGGCCAAATCGTTTTTTACAGTTATGGAAAACATCAGCTATCAAGTTGCGGCGGGGAAAATTGATAAAGATTTGCTCCATCGAATCATCATCGCTGTTATGGATGGAACATACGAAACAGATGAAGAACTAAAACTCGATATTATTCATGCAATAAATTAGGCGGTGAAGATATGAGCTACGACTATTCTGAAAACATCCTCGTGCAGAAGAGCGCCGGGGATCTGCTCCGGGATGAGCTCGGCTGGGATGTGCAGTTCGCTTACAATACGGAAGTGCTCGGCAAAAACGGCACGTTTGGGCGGACAAGCTATCACGAAATACTGCTGTCCCGGTATTTTCAGAATGCTCTGCGGCGGCTCAACCCGTGGATGACGGATTCGCAGCTTTCCGAGGCGCAGAAAACGCTGGAAAGCCGCCTTTCCACGGCGTCCCTCCTGCAAGTCAACGAGGAAAAGTACTTTCTCCTCCGGGACGGCATTCCCGTCACGGTGAAAAAGCCGAACGGTCAGCCGGAAACGAAGCGAGCCGCGGTGATCGACTTTCAAAACCCGGAGAAGAATGAATTTCTCGCCATCAAGGAGCTGAAAATTCAAGGCGACCTTTACCGCCGCCGGACGGACATCGTCGGCTTCGTAAACGGTATCCCGCTGCTGTTCGTGGAGCTCAAGAAGAATACCGTGGACGTGCAGAACGCCTATGAGGACAATTACACCGACTATCTCGATACGATCCCGCAGCTTTTCTACTACAACGCCTTTCTGATGCTCTCAAACGGCACGGAGGCGAAGATCGGCACGCTCGGCAGCAAATACGATTTTTTCCACGAGTGGAAGCGTCTGGCGGAGTCCGACCCCGGCAGCGTTGCGCTGGAAACGATGCTGCGCGGTATCTGCCGGAAGGAAAACTTCCTCGATCTTCTGGAAAACTTTATTCTTTACGACCACTCCGGCGGGCGCACGGCAAAGATCCTTGCCCGCAACCACCAGTATCTCGGCGTGAATGAGGCGGTGAAGGCCTATGCCGGCCGCAAGCTGAATGACGGGAAGCTCGGCGTGTTCTGGCATACGCAGGGCAGCGGCAAGAGCTATTCCATGGTGTTCCTCGCGCAGAAGATTCGGCGAAAATTTGCCGGTTCGCCGACGTTCGTGATCTTGACGGATCGCGACGAGCTGAACAAGCAGATCAGCGACACGTTTGAAAACTGCGGGCTGCTCGGAAAAACCAAAGCAGCGCAGTTTATCGCCGCGAGCGGGGACGATCTCGTGCAGAAACTGAAAGGGAATCCCAGCTTCATCTTTACGCTGATCCAGAAATTCAATAAGCCCGACGCCGCGCCGATCTATCCTGACCACGATATTATCATCATGTCGGACGAAGCGCACCGCAGCCAATACGGTATCTTTGCCGATAACATGATGAAGCTGCTGCCGACGGCGGCGCGCATCGGCTTTACCGGAACGCCGCTTTTGTCGAGCGACAACATCACCGCCCGCACCTTTGGCGGCTATGTTTCGATCTATGACTTCAAGCGAGCCGTGGAGGACGGCGCGACTGTCCCGCTGTATTACGAGAACCGCGGAGAGAAGATCCTTGACCTTCACAACCCGGAGATCACAAATCGGATTCTGGACGCCATAGAAAACGCGGATCTCGACGTGGATCAGCAGGACAAGCTCGAATCGGAGTTCGCCAAGGAGATCCATCTGCTGACGGCGGAGCCGCGTCTGCGGTCTATTGCCAAAGACTTTGCCGGCCACTACTCCGATCTCTGGACGAGCGGCAAGGCGATGTTTGTCTGCCTGAATAAAGTGACCTGCGTGCGCATGTATAACTTCGTGCAGGAATATTGGCAAGTGGAAATTCAAAATCTCAAGGCGAAGATTAAATCGGCGACGCAGCAGGAGGCGCAGGAGCTGGAACGCAAGCTGCGCTGGATGCAGGAAACGGAAATGGCGGTCGTCATTTCGCAGGAGCAAAACGAAATACAGACCTTCAGAAAATGGGGACTGGATATCAAGACGCACCGCGAAAAGATGGAAAACCGCGAGTTGGACAAAGAGTTTAAGGATTCCGGCAATCCGCTCCGCGTTGTATTCGTCTGCGCCATGTGGCTCACCGGGTTTGACGTCAAGTGCCTGTCCTGCCTGTATTTGGATAAGCCGTTGAAAGCGCATACGTTGATGCAGACCATCGCCCGTGCCAACCGCGTGGCAGAGGGGAAAAGCAACGGTCTGATCATTGATTACATAGGCATTGTAAAAGCGCTGCGAAAAGCGCTTGCAGACTATACGGCAAATGCCGGCGGCCTCGGCGGTGCTGACCCGACAGTGGATAAAGAGAAACTGATCGCGCGGATCGGCGACACGGTTGCCAAAACGGAAACGTTTCTCTCCGAACGGAAGATCGATCTGGGCCTGTTGATCGCCGCAGAAGGTTTTGCAAAGCTTTCGTATTTGCAGGATGCCGCCAACGCCGTGTGCGGTTCCATTGAGGATAAGAAATCGTTTTCGACCTATGCCTCGGAACTGAAGCGCCTGATGAAATATACGGATCGAGACGACGTAACCGGACATATGCGCAGGCAATGTGAGGCGATTGCGGCCATTTACGGTATGCTGCAAAAAAAGAGAAAGCATACCGATACGACCGACTTAATGGTGGAGATCAACGCCATCATTAACGATTATGTGGAGATTGAGCCGCAGCAGCCAAACGCCATAACCGCGCCGCCGCGTTTCGACATCAGCGCCATCGACTTTGATCTGCTCCGCCGCGAGTTTGCCAAAACCCGGCGGAAGAACCTGCTCATGCGCGATCTGGATGAGGCGATCCGGCGGCAACTAGACAAAATGGTGTTTGCCAATCCGAAGCGCATCGATTACTACGAACGATACCGTGAGATTATCCAGAGCTACAACGGCGAGCAGGACAGAGCGACGATCGAAAAGACCTTCCTGGATCTGATGGATCTCGCCGATCGTATGAGCCGGGAGGAGCAGCGCTACGCGCGGGAGGGCTTCGCGAGTGACGAAGAGCTTTCGTTGTACGACATGCTGTTCCGTGACGATTTGAGCAAAAACGATATTAAAAAGCTCAAGACGGCGGCGTCGGATCTTCTCCGAAAAATCAAGACGAAAATCTCTGAACTGGATCATTGGACGGATAAGCAGGAAACGCGGGCGGTTGTCGATACGCTGATCCGCGATGTTCTCTGGGAAACGCTGCCGGAATGCTATAATAACGACGACATTACGGAATACCGCGAGAAAGTCTATGAGTACGTCTTTACGCGGTACAAAGAAATTGCATAAAAGAGGGCGTGCCGCAATTCGCTGCGGCACACCCTCTTTGTCTATATCCCCAGCGCGGCGAGGGTGAGGATACCTAGGTTGGCGCTCCAGATGCTTTCAAACTGCGAGAGCGGGAGCGGGTTTTCGCCGAGGCCGCATTCGATTGTGTAGCCGGGGCGGTCAAAATTCTGAATGAACCAGTCCTTATATCCGGCAAAGCCGGAGGCGTAGGGCGTGTCCTCGCAGGTGTAGCCGCTCACGGCGGCGAACCGCTCGGCAAGCGCGCGGCTGCCCTCCGGCTCAAAATTTAAGTACTTCCAGTAGATGACATTGCCCTGCGTGTGGTACGCGAGCACGAGCGCGGGGTCGAGCGCTTCGGTAAAGGCGGCAAGCGCGGCGGCCTCCGGCGCCGTGAGGGGCGCTTCGCCGACAAAGTCGCGCGGCGCGGGGCGGTCGTAGCCCTGCGCGAACTTGATCGCGCGGGCGGTGTCCCACCCGGCGGGGTACTGCAAATTGAGATCGATGCCCGCGATGTTCGCCTTCCAGCCGTCCGGATAGGGGATCGCGGGGAACGCTGCGGCAATGGCCGCGGTGCGCTCCTTCGCTTCGCCCTCCGGCAGAGCGCCCGTCACGAGATCGACGCCGTCCGGATCGACGAGCGGCACGAACGTGAGTGCGGCGCGGAAGAGGATGTCCTCCGCCGGGTAGCCGAACACGGTCTCGCCCGCGGCGGCCGCGCGGAGCAGCGTTTCAAGATATTTCATCAAAAGCGGCGTTGTGATCCACTCGTTCGCGTGGTGCGCGGCGCTGTAGAGCACGCGGCGCAGCCCGTCGCCTGCCGTGAGTGCCCAGATCGGGCGGGAGAGGGCGCTGCGCCCGATGCTCTCGGCACGAAGCTGCGGATACCGGTGCGTCAGTCCGTCCACGGCGCAGTCCATGAGCGCGCTGCACCACGGGATATCTGTCGGCACGACGGAAAACGGCAGCGGTACGGTGATCCGCTGCCCGGGCCGCAGCGCGAACGGGTCGAGCGCCGGGTTTGCCGTTTCAATCGCGCCGAGCGAGGCGTCGTACCGCTCGGCGAGCGAGAAGAGCGTGTCGCCGGGCCGCACCGTGTGCACGGCGTACCCGCGAAGCCAGGGCGCGAGCGCGCGCTCGGTCTCCGCGCCGAATATGCCGTCCGGCGTCAGGCCGCGCGAGCGCTGGAAGGCCTGCAAAGCGCTTTTCGTCGCCCCGCCGAAAACGCCGTCGGGCGCGGGAGCGCCGTGCTGTGCGCGGCGGAGCGACAGCTGCAAAAGCGCGACCTCCGCGCCGGTGGAGCCGGTTTTCAAAATCTGCATGACATTTCCTCACGATGAAAAAATTTTGGCAGGCATGAGAGAAAAACGGAAGGATACCATAGTAAAAACAGAAAATGTGAAACAGTCGATGGAAACAGAGGACAAATTTTTCGCGGTTCTTTTCCTTCTCGACAGACATACTGAATAGGCCGCCGCAAAGAAGCTGCTTGCGGCGCGAAACATGCAAAAGCATGGGAAGGATAAGGGTGGCAGTCCTATGAGAAAGATAAAATATGTATTCGCCCTGCTTGCCGCGCTGCTGGTGCTGACGAGCGCGGCGCTCGCCGCGGAGCCGGGCGACGCGCTCGTGCCGGTCGGCGAGGCGGTGGCGATATCGCTGCGGTGCGACGGCGTGGTGGTGTCCGCGCTCGCGGATATCGCCTCGGAGGGCGGCGCGTGCTGCCCGGCGGGAGAAGCGGGCGTGCAGGCGGGCGATAAGATCGTTGCGGTAAACGGAGAGCGTGTGACGGGCGCCGAGGACTTTCTGCGCCGCGCGGCGGCCTTTTCGGGCGAGGGCGTGACGCTCTCCGTCGAGCGCGGCGGCGAGACGAAAACATTTGCCGTTACGCCGAAGCTCGGCAGCGGCGGAACGTATCAGATCGGGCTCTGGCTGCGCGACGCGGTGCGCGGGCTCGGTACCGTGACATTTTACGATCCCACTACCGGGGAGTACGGCGCGCTCGGCCACGGCGTCGGTCTGCCGGAGACCGGCGAGCTGATGAGCGCCTCCGGCGGGGAAATCTACCGGGCGGACGTCACCGGCGTCATTATGGGCGAGCGCGGCGCGCCGGGAGAGCTGTGCGGCGGCGCGAGCAGCGCCTCGCCGATCGGCTCGATCGAGGAGAACACGGTCCGCGGCATTTTCGGCACGAGCCGGACGCCGCTCGGCACGCTTCCGGCTATGCCGGTCGCCGCGGAGAGCGAGATCCGTCTCGGCGAGGCGACGATCCTCTCCACCGTCAGTACCGGCGGCGTGCGATCGTATGACGCCGTGATCACGCGCATCGCGCGCAGCGGCGACGGCGGGAAGCTCACGCTCACGATCACGGACGGTGATCTTCTCGCCGTGACCGGCGGCATCGTGCAGGGGATGAGCGGCTCACCCATTCTGCAAAACGGAAAGATCGTCGGCGCGGTCACGCATGTGCTCGTGAACGACCCCACCAAAGGATACGGCATCTCCATGGAGAATATGCTCGAAGCGGCTTCGTAAGGAAAAAGACGGTCTGCGGACCGTCTTTCAGGCTGTCGAAAAAGCCTCGCAGAGTTTGCGCCCGCAGGCGCAAATAAAGTTCAATGCATTTTTGCTGGCGGCGTGTACGTCGGCAAAAATCAGCCATCGACGTGCAGAAAACCCATGCGTCGGACAGCCAGTCTTTTCGGTGCTTTTTGCCCTTTTCTCCTTGGCGGGCGAC
>OLGY01001664.1_pt1 | contig 10703 bp, 10 predicted proteins | sample 1605951 | NCBI WGS metagenome assembly OLGY01 (sample SAMN03283280) | human gut metagenome | biome: human-associated habitat; material: feces | host: Homo sapiens | place: Peru | collected 2012
CCACAAGGGCATCATCATCGGCAAGCACGGCGCGATGCTCAAAAAGATCGGCGAGGACGCCCGCAAGGATATTGAAGAATTTATGGGCACGAAGGTGTTTTTGCAGACGTGGGTGAAGGTAAAGGAAAAGTGGCGTGATTCCAATTCGCTGCTGCGCAATTTTGGCTACACCGATACCTGAAACTGCCGCTGCATCCGGAAATTCCCGGTCATAACCGCCCGGCGCGGGGGAATACTCGGCGTATGGATACGAAGATTTTCTGGGACGTGTTCCGCGACACCGGCGACCCGCTCTGCTGGCTGCTGACCCGCATCGCTCCGGCAGAGAACAAAAAGAAAGAACAGAAGACGAACGACAGAGCGCCCGCACGGCCTCTGTCGTGAGACAAGAGGTTTACATAATGTACAAAACCCTGCACGGACTGGTGCTGCGCGAGGTGAAATACAAGGAGTCGAGCAAGATCCTAACCATCCTCACGGAGGAGGAGGGGAAAATCACCGCAGAGGCGCGCGGCGCGCTGCGCAAGGGCTCAAAGTGCTCGGCAGCGTCGCAGGTGCTCACATGGTCGGAGCTGACATTTTTTGAAAACCGCGGCCGGTATACGCTGACCGAGGGGAGCGTGCTGGAGGACTTCGCTGCGCTGCGCGCCGATCTCGGCGACTATGCGCTCGGCTGCTATATGGCGGAGCTTCTGGAGGCCGTATCGGACGAGGACAGCCACAGCACGGCGCTGCTGCATCTGGGGCTCAACGCGCTGTTCGCGCTCTCGCGGCAGCTTTATCCGGCCAAACATATCAAGGCGGTCTTTGAGCTGCGGCTCATGTGTCTTGCGGGGTTCGCTCCGCAGCTCGACCGCTGCACGGACTGCGGCTCGCACACGCCCGAAAAGCCGCGCCTGAGTCTCTACGGCGGCGGCGTCCACTGCACCGGCTGCGCGCCCGGCGCGCCGGGAAAGTCGGTGCTGCTCTGCGGCGCGTCGCTCGCTGCCATGCGTCACGTGTGCTCGGCGGGGGAGAAGAAGATCTTTTCCTTCACGCTGGACGAGACGTCGGATGAGCGCTTCTGCACGGCCTGCGAGGAATACACCCTCGCACAGCTCGACCGCGGCTTCGGTACGCTCGATTACTGGCACTCGCTGCAAAATCTGTGAACGATAATATATTTATGTTAACTATATTACGTTAATAAAATTGCGTAAACCGAAATATGTAAATCGAATTATGCAAAACGATTTATGTTGATAAAATTACGTCAAACAAATTATGTAAACATATGATGCAAACGGAGAGATAAATGGACTTACTGGAAAAATCAAGAAATACTCTCGAACTTCCGGCGGTGCTGGAAATGCTCGCGGGGGAGGCGGTGTCCGAACCGGCGAAGGCCGAGGCGCTCGCTCTCGTGCCGAGCGTCCACCGCGCGGAGGTCGAACGGCTGCTCGCCGAGACGAGCGATGCAAAGGACATGATGGTCTATAAGGGCAGCCCGTCGCTTTCGGGTCTGCGTGATGTGCGCGGCTCGCTCGCCCGTGCCGATATGGGCGGCGTGCTCAATACGCGCGAGCTTCTCGAGATCGCGGGCGTGCTGCAAAGCGCACGCGCTGTGCGCTCCTACGGCATGAGCGCCGAGAAGGAGACGTGCATCGACCATCTTTTCAAAATGCTCCAGACGAACCGGTTTCTGGAGGACAAGATCGTAAACTCCATCCCCGGCGAGGATGAGATCGCCGACAGCGCGAGCAGCGAGCTTTCGGACATCCGCCGCAAAATGCGCGCGGCGGCGGCTCGCGTGCGCGACAGCCTGCAGAAGATCATCTCCGCGCCGTCCATGGCGAAGTTTTTGCAGGACCCGATCATCACGACGCGCTCGGATCGCTACGTTGTTCCGGTCAAGGCCGAATGCAAGGGCAGCGTTCCGGGCCTCGTACACGATGTTTCGGCCTCCGGCGCTACGCTCTTCGTTGAGCCGATGGCGGCGGTCAAGGCGAACAACGAGATCCGCGAGCTGAAAGCGAAGGAAAAAGCGGAGATCGAGCGCATTCTCGCGGAGCTTTCCGCCGAGTGCGCCGCGCACCGCGAGGATATCGACGCCGACTTCTCCGCGCTCGTGCGGCTCGACGGGATTTTCGCGCGGGCAAAGTTCAGCTTCAAGCTGAATGCCGGCGCGCCGGAGCTCTCCGAGCGCGGCGTCCGGCTGCGCCGGGCGCGCCATCCGCTGCTCGATAAGGACAAGGCCGTGCCGATCGATGTGGAGCTCGGCGAGGATTACGATACGCTCGTCATCACCGGCCCGAACACCGGCGGCAAGACCGTTACGCTCAAGACCATCGGCCTTCTCTGCCTTATGGCGCAGTGCGGCCTGCACATTCCCGCCGCGGAGGGCAGCTGCGTTCCCATATTTGATAAAGTCCTCGCGGACATCGGCGACGAGCAGAGCATCGAGCAGTCGCTCTCCACCTTCTCGGCGCACATGGTGAACATCGTGAACGTGCTCAAGGAGTGCGGCGACGGATCGCTTCTTCTCTTCGACGAGCTCGGCGCGGGAACAGACCCCGTTGAGGGCGCGGCGCTTGCCGTGTCGATTCTGGAGGATGCCCGCGCGCGCGGCTGCGTTATCGCCGCAACGACGCACTATGCCGAGCTTAAGGTATACGCCACGAACACGCCCGGCGTTATGAACGCCTCGTGCGAGTTCGACGTGGACACCCTGCGCCCGACGTACCGGCTGCTTCTCGGCATTCCGGGAAAATCCAACGCCTTTGCCATCTCCCGGCGGCTCGGTCTGCCGGAGGAGATCATCGAGGACGCCAAAGGGCGCGTCGGCATGACGAGCGCAAAGCTCGAAGAGACGATCGAAAAGCTCGAGCAGACCCGCCAGATCCTTGACCGCGAGCGCACCGAGTCCGCCCGGCAGCTCCGGCAGGCGGAGGAGGAGCGGAAAAAGGCCGCGCAGCTGCGCGCCGAGCTTGAGATCCGGCTCGAAAAGTCGGAGCAGAAGGCGCGGCGCGAGGCCGAACGTATTCTGGCCGACGCCCGCGCCGTGGCCGAGAGCACGTTCCGCGAGCTGGACGCGATGCGCTCGGCGCAGAACGAGGAAAACGACCACCAGCGCATCAACGCCGCGCGCGCCGAGATGCGGCGGAAGCTCAACGAGACGCAGGACTCCCTGCGAAAGGACGAGCCGGCGCCCGAGGAGAAAAAATCCGCGCGCGCCGTGCAGGTGGGCGACGTGGTGCAGATCCGCTCCATGGGCGTGAAGGCGACGGTGCTCGCCATATCGTCCGACCGGACGCTCACCTTGCAGGCAGGCATCCTGCGCGTCACGGCGCGCGAGGACGAGGTGCTGCTTCTGGAAAACGAAAAGCCCGCCGTGACCGTGCGCACCGAGAGCCGCGGCACAGCGCTCCGGCAGAGCGCCGTTTCGTCTGAACTCGATATCCGCGGCATGGAGACCATCGAGGCCATCCCGGTCGTGGAGCGGTACATCGATTCCGCGGTGCAGTCGCGCCTGGAGACTGTGACGATCATCCACGGCAAGGGCACAGGGGCGCTGCGCGCCGCCGTGCAGCAGTCGCTCCGCCGCAATAAGCAGGTGAAATCGTTCCGTCTCGGCCGCTACGGTGAGGGCGAGACCGGCGTGACCGTTGTGGAATTGAAATAACAGCGCGTCGAAGCCGGGATTTTTGCTGTGCATTATTCCAAAACACCGGGAAAAAGGTTGACGTTCCCCGCGCGCTTTGTTAAAATATTGCCGTATAAAAGCATATCCGCGCAAAGCGATCCATAGCAGTTTTATTTAATTTTATGATGATAGGGAGCGGCGATTATGGTCAGCAAAGAAGTAGTCATCAGCAATCAGGTGGGCCTGCACGCCAGACCTGCAACGTTCTTCATCCAGAAGGCCAACGAGTACAAGTGCAGCATCTGGGTCGAAAAGGACGAGCGCCGTGTCAACGCCAAGTCTCTTCTCGGCGTTCTTTCTCTGGGTATCGTGAAGGGTACCCCCATCACCATCATTGCGGACGGCTCGGACGAAGAAGAGGCCGTGGCAGCGCTCACCGCGCTGATCGCCTCGGACTTCGCGGAGTGATCTGCGGAAGCAAACAAACGGACAAGGGCGTGTTATAAACACGCCCTTGCTTTTGCATTCTGGGACTTTTCGGAGGATACCGTGACCAAGATCGAGGAGCTGCGCGAGAAAGCCAACCGCCTGCCGCTTCTGCCGGGCGTCTATATTATGCTGGACGCTTCCGGCGAGGTGATCTACGTCGGCAAGGCTAAGGCACTCAAAAACCGCGTGACGAGCTATTTCCGCGGCGACCATCTGCCGAAGGTCGCGGCGATGGTCTCGCACGTGAACGACTTCAACGTCATCATTGCCGAGACGGAATTTGAAGCGCTCGTGCTGGAAAACTCGCTCATCAAGCGCTACAAGCCGCATTACAATATCCTCCTCAAGGACGATAAGGGCTATCCGTTCCTGCGTCTTGACCGGCGGGAGCCGTACCCGCGCTTTACGCTCTCAAACCGCGCGAACCCGGACGGGGCAAAATACTTTGGCCCCTACGGCGGCCGGGGACAGACGATGAGCATCATCGATACGCTTTGCAAAACGCTGGGCCTGCCGACCTGCCGCCGCGTGTTCCCACGCGACATCGGCAAGGACCGGCCCTGCCTGCAGTACCAGATGGGCGCGTGCCGCGGCTGGTGCCGCGGCGAGCCGGGCGGGGAAGAGTACCGCCGCGCGATCGGCGAGGCCGTGGATATCCTTGAAGGGCGCAGCGCGGAGCTCGTCCGGCGCATCGAGACCGAGATGAATGCCGCGGCCGAAGACCTCCGGTTTGAAGAGGCCGGGCGCCTGCGCGACCGGATGCGCGCCGTATCCACGCTGGAAAACCGCCAGCGCGTCATCGCCGCCGCCCGCGCCGATACGGACGCCGTCGGATTCGTGCGCGGCGCGAAAAGCTGCTTTTCCGTGCTGCACTATACGAACGGCGACCTCTCCGGCAAGGATGTATCACTCATTGACGATCCGACGGAAACGGACGGGGAGGCTCTGTCTGCCCTGCTGCGTCAATATTATGTTAACCGCTCAAGCTGGCCGAAAACGATCCTTCTGCCGTTTGAGCCGGAGGATAAAGAGGACATTGAGCGCTGGCTTTCGGATATGGCCGGGCGGCGCGTGTATCTCGAAGTGCCGCAGCGCGGCGACCGCGCCCGCTTTGCGGAAAAGGCGGCAGTGAACGCCCGCGAGGAGATATTGCGCTCCACGACCGCCGAGCAGCGCCGGAGCAAAACGCTCTCCTGGCTTCAGGAGGCGCTTCAGCTCACGGAATTTCCGCACCGGATCGAGGCCTATGATATCTCCAACACCGGCAGCACGGGCATCGTCGCTTCCATGACGGTGCATGTGGACGGCAAGCCCCTCAAGCGCGATTACCGGAAATTCCGCATCCGCAGCACCGAAACGCCGGACGACTACGGCTCCATGCGCGAGATCATCACGCGGCGGTTCACGCACTATCTGGATGAGGACGGAAAGTTCTCCGCAAGGCCGGACGTTTTGTTCATCGACGGCGGCGCGGAGCACGCTTCGGCGGCCTGCACGGCGCTCGAAGCGCTGGGACTCAGCCTGCCGGTGTTCGGCATGGTGAAGGACGACAGGCACCGTACGCGCGCGCTCATAACGCCGGAGGGACACGAGATCGGCATACAGGCAAATCCCGCCGCGTTCGCGCTTGTAGGCCGCATTCAGGAGGAAACGCACCGCTTCGCCATCGAGTATCACCGCTCACTGCGCGACAGCGTGCGCGGTTCGACGCTCGATAAGATCCCCGGCGTCGGGGAAAAACGGAGAAACGATCTTTTGAAGACCTTCGGCTCGGTGCGCGCGATCCGCGCGGCGAGCGCGGAGGAGCTTGCCCGGGCCGTGCCGAAAAACACGGCGCAGGCTGTATACGACTATTTTCACAAAACCGAGGAGGAAACACCATGCGAGTGATCACCGGCACATGCCGCGGCCGCCGTCTGCTCGAGCCGGTGGGGCGGGATGTCCGCCCCACGGCCGATCAGGTGAAGGAGGCCATGTTCAATATCATCCAGTTTGATGTGGAGGGGCGCAAAGTCCTCGATCTGTTCGCCGGAACGGGTCAGCTCGGCATTGAAGCGCTCTCCCGCGGCGCGGCGGAGTGTCTGTTTGTGGACAGCGCCAGGGACTCTGTCCGCCTCGTGCAGGAAAATCTCCGCCGCTGCGGTCTCGCGGCGCGCGTGCTCCAGTGCGATGCGCTCGGCATTCTGAAATCCGGCGAGAAATTCGATCTCATTTTCCTCGATCCGCCCTACGGCTCCGGGCTGGAAGCGAAAGCGATCGAGACGGTGAAAGAGTTTGACATCCTCTCGCGCGGTGGTATAATGGTGGTCGAGACCCGGCCGGAAACGGCGCTGCCGGTCCTTCCGCCGGAATACGGTACGACGAAGACGTACCGTTACGGGAAAATCAAACTCACGGTCATAACCAGAGGAAACAACTAATGCAGACAGCCATTTGCCCCGGCAGCTTTGATCCGATCACGCTCGGCCACCTTGATGTGATCCGCCGCGCGTCCAAAATGTTCGAGCGCGTTGTGGTCTGCGTGGTGGCGAACCCCGGAAAACACTGCGCCATTACGCTCGAAGAGCGCTGCGAGCAGGTGCGGCGCGTCACGGCGTCCATTCCCAATGTCGAGGTCGATATGTGGGAAGGTCTGCTCGTGGACTACGCCGACCGATACGAAAACCCCGTCGTCGTGCGCGGACTGCGCGCGCTGTCCGACTTTGAATACGAATTTATGATGGCGCTCACAAACAAGAAGCTCAACTCCCGCGTGGAGACGGTGTTTCTGGCGTCGGACGAAAGATACATGTATCTCTCCTCGACCACCGTGCGCGAGATCGCAAGCTACGGCGGTGATATTTCCCGCTTTGTCCCCGCAGAGATCCTCGACGACCTGATGATTAAACTCAACGGGAGGAAATAAATATATGGAAAACCACGCGCTGGATATCATCGATATGCTCTATAATATGATCGCGGAGGCATGGGGCGTCCCTCTGGGCAACGACAAGTGCATCGTTGAGCGCGACAAGGCTCTCAATCTTCTCGACGATCTTAAGGCGACGCTACCGATGGAGCTGAGCGAGGCGCGCCGTCTCGTCAACGCGCGCGACGAATTCGTAGCCAACGCCAAGCAGGAGGCGGACAATATCCGCCGCGGCGCCGAGGATAAGGCCACGCAGATGATCGACGAGCAGAGCGTCTATCAGGAAGCCAAGCGCCGCTCCGACGAGATCGTCCAAACGGCGGAAACAAAGTCCCGCGAGCTGCTGCGCGCGGCGAACAGCTATCTGGACGATGCCCTCCGCCAGACGGAGGAAGCCGTTGCCGTGTCGCTCGAAAAGGTCCGCGTGGCGCGCGCACAGTTCCGCGCCGCCGCTGCGCCCGAGCAGCCGGAAGGCACCGCGGATGTCACGCTGCAGGATGTGGAGGACAGCGAGTTTATCAACGGCTGAGTCCTCCGCCTGAACGGACGAAATTCTCCTGAAAAGCGAATTTTGCCTGCCCAATCGTAACCATTTGTCAATAACGAGACGGAAGCCGCCGGAGCGCACCATATACTGCGCTCCGGCGGCTCTTTTTGCGTTTTTTATACAACATATGGGCCATTCGCCACGGAAGATGCACTGTTCCAACGGAATTTTGCTCTTGCATTTTTGCCCCCTGCCTTTTATAATAAAACAGCATAGTGGGGCAAAGTGGGGCAAAGTGTCACGATTGTCCACGTGCGAACAGAGAAGGGAGGCGTCGCGTATGACCGGCGAATATATGCACACGCTCGATGCCAAGGGGCGTCTTGCGGTGCCCTCGCGCCTGCGGGACGAGCTCGGCGGCGTTTTCTTTGTGACGCTCTCGATGGACCGCTGCCTTTCGGCGTACAGCGCCGAGAGCTGGCAGCGCTTTTCCGATAAAGTGGACGCGATGCCGTTCGTAAAGCAGCGCAGGATGCGCCCGCTCTTCGCCTTCGCTGCGCGCTGTGAGGCGGACGCGCAGGGCCGCATTCTCCTGCCGCAGAATCTGCGGGACTATGCCGGCCTCACGAAGGACGTGACCATCGTCGGCTGCAACAACCATGCGGAGCTCTGGGACAGCGCGCGCTGGAACGAGATCCACGATGCGGAAATGACGCCGGAGAACATTGCCGCCGTCATGGAAGAGCTGGAGTTTTGATATGCCGGAACACAAAAGCGTGCTTCTGCACGAATGCATTGAAAATCTGAATATAAAGCCGGACGGGATCTATGTGGACGGGACGCTCGGTCTCGGCGGTCACTCGATGGAGATCGCCAAACGCCTCACGACCGGACGGCTCATCGCCATCGATCAGGACGAGACCGCCATCGAGCGGTCAAAGGCGCGCCTCGCGCCGTGGGCGGAGCGCATCACGTTCGTCCACGGAAATTTCCGCTCGCTCGGAAAGATCCTCGACGATCTCGGCATAGACCGGGTGAACGGAATGCTCTTCGATCTCGGCGTATCCTCGCCGCAGCTCGACGAAGCCGAACGCGGCTTTTCCTATATGGCGGACGCGCCGCTCGACATGCGCATGGATCAGAGCGCACCGGTGACGGCGTGGACGGTCGTGAACACATGGCCGGAGCGGGAGCTCGTGCGCATCCTGCGCGACTACGGCGAGGAGCGCTACGCCAACCGCATTGCGGGAAACATTGTCCGCGCGCGGGAAAAGAAGCCCGTGGAAATGACGCTGGAACTTGTCGATATCATCAAAAGCTCCATGCCCGGCGCGGCGCTGCGCGAAAAGCAGCACCCCGCCAAGCGCAGCTTTCAGGCGATCCGTATCGCCGTGAACGACGAGCTGGAGGCGGAGCGGGAAATGCTCCTTACCGCCATGGACCGGCTGGCGCCCGGCGGAAGGCTGTGCGTGATCAGCTTCCACTCCCTCGAGGACCGGATCGTCAAGACCGCCATCCGCGAGCGCGAGGACGGCTGCACCTGCCCGCGCGATTTCCCGGTGTGCGTGTGCGGCTTTGTGCAGACGATGAAGACCGTAACGAAGCCCATCACGGCTTCGGAAGAGGAACTGAACGACAACCCGCGCGCGCGCAGCGCAAGACTGCGTGTCGCCGAGAGAATATAAAAGGGGAGATACCCGTGAACGCAAAAACGACCGAACAGAAAACCGCGGTATTCACCCCCTGCGCAGAGAGCGCGGAAGCAACGCGCGCTTTCCCCGTTCTGGATGAGGATACCAGAGAGCTGCCCCTGATCGCCGACCGGTTTGCCGGGCGGTACTGGGACGGACGCATGGAGAAAGAAACGGACGAGACGGGCGGGAAACCGGCGCGGAAAAAGACGTGGCGCAGCGCGCTTGCCTTTGCCGCCGCCGCGGTCGCGGCCATGCTGCTTCTTGTCGGCTCGCTGACCGGACAGGCGGAGCTCACGGCGATGAACGACGAGCTCGTCGCCGTTTCGGAGCGTATCTCGGAGCTCAAAGCGGAGGAGCGCACGCTCCTTGTGGAGACCGAAAAAGCCGAGAGTCTCGCCGCTGTGGAGAGCTACGCCGTGGAAACGCTCGGCATGGAGCTGCCCCGGCTCGATCAGCGCAATACCGGCGCATCCGAGCTTTCCGACCGGGCCACGGTGCTCCACGCGCGCCGCGGACAGGGCCTGCGGTATTTCTGGGAGAACCTTCTCGACACGGTTATGGCATGTTTTTGATTCCGGCGCGGTATAATGCATCAGAATGATGCATTTGCCGATCCGGAGGAAACGCCATGCCGCCCAACAGCCGACCCAACCGAACCATGCTCCGCCGCGCGCTGTTCCTTCTTGCCGCGTGCGGCATTGCGGCGTTTGCCGTATTGATGCTCCAGCTTTTCCGGCTGCAGATCCTGCGCCACGACGAGCTGGAAAGCGCCGCCTTGCAGCAGCAGCTCCGCCGCACGGCGATCCCCGCCTCGCGCGGGACGATCTATGACCGCGAGGGGCGCGTGCTTGCAATGAGCGCGACAACGTATACCGTGTACGTGAGCCCCGCGGAGATATCCATGAACGGCGAGGACGCCGAGCGCATTGCGTCCGGTCTTTCCGAGATCCTCGGCATAGACCGCGAAAAGATCCTCACGATGACCGCCGACCGGCGCAGCTGGTACAAAACCGTCAAGCGCCAGATCGAGGAAGCCGAGGCGGACGCGGTGCGCGCCTTTAAAAACGAGTACGACCTGCAGGGCGTGAAGCTCGAGCCGGATACAAAGCGCTATTACCCGTATGCTTCGCTCGCCTCGCATGTCATCGGCTTCGTCGGCGCGGACAATACCGGCCTTTCGGGACTGGAGTTTACGCAGAACGAGCTCCTGACCGGAACCGCCGGAAGCATCCTCCGGCTGAAGAACAGCGCCGGAACGGATATGATCCTCACAAGCTATGAGGACTACGTCGATGCGCAGGACGGACTCAATCTCCACTTGACAATCGATACCACCGTCCAGTACTATCTGGAGAAGCAGCTTTCCCAGGCGGTGCAGGACTTTGATATACAAAACGGCGCCGCCGGCATCATCATGGACCCGAATACGGGCGCAATTTTGGCGATGGCGTCGCTCGGAAACTTTGATCTCAACAACTACCAGTGCGTCTCCGCCGACATCCA
>OLGY01001678.1_pt1 | contig 10646 bp, 10 predicted proteins | sample 1605951 | NCBI WGS metagenome assembly OLGY01 (sample SAMN03283280) | human gut metagenome | biome: human-associated habitat; material: feces | host: Homo sapiens | place: Peru | collected 2012
AAATTGCGCAGGGCGTGGCTACCGCCTACCGCTGCACCGCCGAGGTGGAGTTCAGTGATTACTGTCCCTGCATGGTGGTGGACACCCCGCTGGCGGGCAATGCCCTGACCTATATGACCGAGCTGCTGGGCAAGGAAGCGATGGATATGACCCCGCTCACCGGCGGCAAACCCGGCGGCGGCAGCGAGGACTTCGCCTTTGTCAGCCACGAGGTGCCCACCGTGAGCATGTTCTTAGCTGCCGGCAACGCCAAGGAGGGCTACACCTACGGTCAGCATCACCCCAAGGTGCGCTTTGACGACAGCATCCTGTACCGCGGCACGGCAGCCTACACCTATATGGCGCTGCGCTGGCTGGCAGAGCACCAGTAAAAGATAAAAGGAGCGGCTGCACCGAATGGTGTGCAGTCGCTCCTTTGCTGTCCGGGCATTACAGGCTAAGTCCTACGCCGAGAACTACCAGCAAAACCGACAGGCACAGGCAGCTTATGCCGTTTCTCCGCTCGGTAAAAGCCTCGATGGAGCACTTTTCCCGCTGCCTGGAACGCTCCAGCTGCACAGCGCCCATATATGCGGCAAAACCGGCACAGAGCAGCAGAACAAAACCGAACCCGAGCATCCTCATCATTTCTCCAAAAACCTCATCATAGTATTGTATATTCTGCCTCAGAACTGCACCTTCCACACATGGTCGGTGCGGTAAGTGCCGTTGGCATAGTGGGTAGCACCGGACTCGAACAGCACATAGATGCCGCCATCCGGGGCATCAGCCAGCGCTTCGGTCATGGGCATCACGGTCAGGGCTGCACTCTGGCGGGCGCTGTCCAGCAGATAGGCCTTCACTTCCCTGCCGTTCACGGTCAGGGCGGTGTCTGGGGATTCGTCCAGTGCCAGCGCATAGCGCAGCAGGCAGGCGTTGTTCTTACGCCCGTAGGACTGACTCAGGGTCACTGTGCCGTCCTTTACCACCACGCCCTGTATCTTGTTGGGCGCTGCCAGCACCACGTCCGGCTGGGCGTAACTGTCGCCCGCTGCCACCGTAAGGCCGGTGTCACCGCCGGTCATATCGTAGCCCATGATGTAGCAGCCCAGCTTATCCCCCTCGGCGTTTTCGGTGGTGTAGTCCATCCCTGCCGAAAGCCCATAGTCCGCGCCGGGGTGGTAGAAGTTGCCCACCCAGAGGTACCCACCGGAAAAGCTGAGGAAGGAGGGCGATACCGGCACCGGGATGCTCTGCTCCACCGTGACCTCATGGCTGCCCTCGGCGGGCAGGCTATTTAAGGGAATGGCAAGGATGGCGGTGCGTCCCTCGGCATCCTTGGTGCCCGAAAGATAAAGGGTGGTATCGCTGACCGCAACGCCGCCCACATGGCCGTCAAAGGGCAGGTTGCCCGGCTTTTTCAGCAGATATTCCGCCGTCAGCCTGCCAGTGGCGGTATCCACCGCCACAATGGCAGAGCATTTGCCCTTGGCGGAGTAATACCCCGAGATATACAGAATGCCTGTGGCATCGCACACATCCATGCCTTGGGGGATCAGGTTTTCCGCAAGTCCCGGAATGAGGAATTGCGGTTCTGCCTTGCCCAGATACTCTGCAAAATCGCTGTTCCCAAGGTAAGTCTCTGCCGCCACGGTGGCCGTCTGGGAATAAAGCATCTTTTCTTCCGGGGCCGGGGCAGCGGCAGAAGCCGCCGCCGGGGCCAAGGAGTCCGGCAGAGAGGCAGCGGTGGCGCCGCAACCTGCCAGCAGCGCCACTGCCAGCCCTAAACTGCAAAGGAACTGAGCTTTATGGAAATCACGCATAGAAACTACTCCTTTCTGGGCAGGGGTCACCGACGGAATTCTTCCGGCCGGAAGGCCCGGGTACGGGCGGCTTTGCCGTCGGCGGTAAGCACCGAGAAGTACACATAGGGGGCCTTGTCCGGGATATCAAACTCTGCATGGGTTACCGGCGAACCGTCGGGGTTGCAGATGTTCCGGGCCACCTTGGGGCTGCCATGGGCAATGATTCGCTGGGCCGGGGTGCAGTCCAGGGTCACATGGTTCCGGTCAAAGGTCAGGTTGGTAATGGTGGGGCCGGTAGTGGCGTAGAAATCCCCCTTTTCCAAGGCCTCGATCACCGACTGGTACTCCAGGTCCTTGGCCAGCACCTGGGTCCAGGCCCCAAAGGAGTCGCACAGCAGGGTGCCAAAGGGTTCCTTGTTGTGGTTGTCGTCGGCTCCGTGGACAAACAGGAACTTGCCCCGGCGCAGCAGCTTGTCAAAAAGGGCCAGGTTGCTCTCGCCGCCGCTGATAAGCTGGGAGCCGGTGTTGAACATCTCCAGGCTGAAGCAGCCCTGGTAGCTCAGCACGTCCTCCTCTGCCTCCATGGACCAGCAGGGGTGGTTGTAGGCCACCAGATAGCCCCCCTGCCGGGCTTCGTCCATAAACGCCTGGACATAGGCCCGGTAGTACCGCCGGGGCCCCAGATTGCCCAAATGCTCCCGCTGCCGTGCCACCTCCAGGGGCATATACTTGCAAAAGTTGGGGTCAAAGCCCACGATGGCGGTGTTGTGGGGGTCCTTGGCCAGCAGGTTCAGGTGGATCTCCGGCCGGAAGGGGTCAAAGGCAGCGGTGCGGGAGGGCCGGATATAGGCCTCGTAGCCTGTCAGCAGGAGAAAGTCCGGGGTGGAAAGGGCGGTGTGGTCGTATGGAGCCTCGTGGTCGGTAATGGCCAGGATGGAGTAGCCTGCCTCCCGGTATGCCTCCACCAGCTGTTCCGGGGTAAGTCTGCCATCCGAAAGGGTGGAGTGGGAATGCAGATTGGCACGGTACTGCTTTGCTTGGGGGGTAATGTACGAGAACATAGTATGCTCCTTTCCCGTGAGCAAAAAGGGCAGCCGCCGTGGGCTGCCCTTCTTGCGATTTTTGCCTGATATCTTACTTCATGGCGGCCTTGGAATAGCCGGTCATCATGTACTTCTGGAAGATGAGGAACAGGATGACCACCGGGATGATGGCCAGCACAGCGCCTGCCATGATCTCGTGATAGTTGGAAACGGCCTGACCTGCGAAGGTGTTCTTCAGCTGTGCCAGACCAACGGTCAGCACGCGGCGCACCTCGTTTTTGGCAATGATCTTGGGCCAGAAGTAGGCGTTCCAGCCATTGGTGAAGGTGACCAGCGTAACGGTGAAGATGGTCGCCTTGCTCATGGGCACCAGCACATACCAGATGGTGCCCAGTCGGCTCAGACCGTCGATGCGGCCTGCGTCAATGTAGCTCTGGTCAATAGACAGGAAGGTGTTGCGCAGCATGAAGATGTAGTAGGCAGACACAGCCTCCGGCAGGATCAGACCAAGGAAGGTGTCGCACAGGTTCCAGTTCGCGCACATGATGTAGATAGGGATAAAGGTGACCTGATGCGGGATCATCAGTGCGCCCAGCACCACATAGAACAGGGCTGCACGGCCCTTGAAGCGCCCCACGGCAAAACCGTAAGCGGCCAGAATGCCGGTGCTTACCTGCAAGAACAGGATGCCTGCGGTCATTACGATGGTGTTCCAGTAATACTTCATGAAGTTCGCCTTCTGGAGAACGTTCAGGTAGTTCTCCGGGTGGAACTCATGCGGGAACAGGGTGGGAATGACCAGCTGCACTTCCTCTGCAGATTTGAAGGAGGTAGCGATCATCCAGTACAGCGGGAACAGCATGACGATGGTCACCAGCACCGCCACCACGGTTTGGATATGGTAGCTCAGCGGGCGCTTTTTGTGCTTGTGGAGCTCGTTGACCTCTTTGATCAGAGCCGCATTGTCCACAGGCTTATAGGTATCAGCCATTTTGCGTTTCTCCTTTCAAGCGGTCAGGAATCGTAGGTCACGGAACGGTCGGAGATCTTCATGGTGAGCACCGTGATGGTGAGCAGGATGAGGAAGAACATCACCGCTGCCGTGGAAGCACGGTCCATGCGGAAGTCCACCATTGCATAACGGTAGATCAGATAGACGAACACCTCGGTGGAGCGGGCAGGGCCGCCGGAGGTCAGGATATCCACCGACTGGAACACCTTCATGGAGGACAGGAAGGTGGTGACCAGCAGGAACAGGGTGGTGGGCGACAGCAGCGGCAGGGTGATGCGGAAGAACTTCTGGAAGCCGTTTGCACCATCCAGCGAGGCCGCTTCGTAGTATTCCGGCGAGATGCCGATCATGGCCGAGAGGTAGATCATCATGCCGTAGCCGATGACGCGCCAGCCGGTCAGCATCAGCACCGAGGGCAGCGCCGTGGATTGCTGGTTGAGCCAGTCCACAGCGGGCAGGCCGATGCACTGCAAAAGGTAGTTCAGAACACCGGCATCGGTGTTCAGGATCCACAGAAAGACCACAGCGGCCGAGGACATGGCAACGTATTTGGGAACAAAGACGAAGGCACGCATCAGCCCGAAGGAGCGTGTGAGCCGGTTAAACAGCAAAGCCAGCAGCATACCACCCACCATGGTCACCATGATCTCGCCCATCGAGTAGAGGAAGGTGACCTTGAGGGAGTTCCACAGGTACTTTGCGCCGCTGCCTGCAAACAGCCACTTCCAGTTTTTCAGGCCGACATACTTCCATGTGTCGTTCAGCAGGTTCCAGTCGGTAAAGCTGATCTGCACCAGCTTAACGATAGGATAGTAGGTAAAAACACCCAGCAGTACCAGCGCAGGCACTACAAAGAGAAAATCAACAAATTTGGACCGCGTGCGCTGGGAGAAGATGGGCTTTTTATCAGCCTTTACGGTGGGCACGGAGCCAGCAGCAGCTTGTTTCATGATCTCACGTCCTTTCAAAGAGTTAGGTCTGCGTTACGGGACAAGCCTCTGTGATCAGGCGTGATCCTCCAGGATCTCGTTGATCTCGGTGACCATATCGTTGGAGCCGGAGGTGATATCGCCGCCCTGATTCATCATGATCTCCATGTAGTTCTTCCATGTGGTGGCAAGCTCGCTCCATGCGGCGTTCTGGATGCGGGGGTTGATGAGGTTCAGGTTATCAAAGATGCACTGGAAGGCAGGCTTCTTTTCCAGGAATTTCTTGCCTTCCTCCGTGTTCAGCACAGAGTTACGGGTGGGCAGATAGCCGGTGCCCTCGGCCCACTCCATATTGACCTCCTTGCCGCACAGGAACTGCAGGAACTGCCATGCAGCGTTCTTGGTGGCCTGATCGTTCTTGGAGGGGATGCCCAGCACACAGCCGCCCACCTCAGAGTTCTTATCGCCGGTGGTAGCAGCGGGATACCATGCCATACCAACCTCGAAGTCCGGGCACTTGCTGACGTAGTTGTTGTACAGGGAAGAAGTGTGCATGACCGAGAAGGTCTTCTGGTCGTAGAAATTCTGGCGCATGGTAGCGGAAGCATCGGTGCCCGATGCAAAGTAAGCATCCCCTGCGTCACACCAGTCCTTGATCATCTTGGTCACGCCCAGCGCTGCATCGCCGTTCAGGTCGCAGTCGTTGTCGCCGGTAATGATCTGGACGCCCTCGTTCAGGTACAGGGTCTCAAAGTACCACTGGTCCCAGCCCGGGACCACGGTGCCGTAGATGCCCTTTTTGCTGTGGACCTCAGCCAGGAAGGGGGTGAAGTCCTCGATCTTCTCGGGGATCTTCCAGCCGTTGGCATCGGCCATGGTCTTGTTGTAGTAGATGACCTGCGTGGAGTGCAGGAAGGGCAGTGCCACCTGCTTGCCATTGTACTGGCTGCTGAGCAACAGACCTGCGGAGAAGTCGTCTACATCGTAGTCGGTACCGGCAATGTAGGGGTCCAGATCCTCATACAGGCCGCTGTCGCCGTAGGAGGCAACGTAGTCGGTATTGGCAACTGCCACGGCAGGCAGACCGGTACCGGCTGCATGAGCGGCAACCAGTGCCTCGTTGATGTCCTTATAGGAGCCGATATACTGGGCCTCCACGGTGATGAGTTTCTGGGTAGCGTTGAACTTCTTGACCACGTCTGCCACCAGCTCGTCGTACTGGGATTCCAGTGCGTGCCACCATGTAATGGTGATCGGCTCGGTCACCTCGTACTTACTGGGGTCTGCGGCCTCAGAAGATGCCGGAGCTGCTGCGCTGGAAGCGTTGGCGCCTGCCTTGCCGGTGGAGCCACCGCCGGAGCAGGCGGTCAGGGCTGTTGCGGCTGCAAAGGTACCGGAAGCCATCAGGAAGCTGCGACGAGAAATCTTTTTCATGATCGTTCCTTCTTTCATTTGTGTTTTTTAAAAGCGCACGGCCGTGCGAGCCGGTACGCTGATTCCTGAAAATAAGGGGCGTTCCTCTTCTTTGTGCAAAAAAGAAAAGCGAACGGGCCAAATTGCCTGAATATCCTTCAGGTTTCGTTCTGGCTGTCCGCTTGGCACTCTCATTCTCTGCAAGCAAGATGCAATTGTGATGCAGTTTCTTGCCCTGATGATATCACACAAGAGGACGTTTTGCAAGAACAAAAATTCACTATTTATTATTTTTTTGTGCTGTTTTTATAAAAATCGTCCAATTCGCCTAAATTCATATTGAAATATAGGTCAATTTCACAACAGGCGAAGCGCCTGTCCCATCTCTCCCAGCGAGGCAAAAATGGCATCGGGCTGCACGTCCGAGCCTGCCACATCCTCAGGATGGGTCTCGCCGGTCAGCACCAGAACGCCCGCCGCGCCGTTTTTCACGCCAGTGGCTACATCGGTGTAAAGGCGGTCGCCCACAAAGGCCACTTCAGCGGCAGAATAGCCGGTCTTATCCAGCACCATTTCTACGGTTTCGGCAAATGGCTTGCCCAGATACTTCGGCTGCTTTCCGGTGGAAAGACTGATGGCAGCGCAGAAGCTGCCGCAGTCCGGGATAAAGCCGGTCTCTGTGGGGCAGTTGATGTCCAGATGGGTGGCAAGAAAGGCAGCGCCCTCCCGGATAAAGGTACAGGCCTTGGAGAGTTTTTCGTAGGTCAGGGTGGTGTCAAAGCCGATGACTACGAGATCCGGCTTTTCGTTCACCAGCCGGATGCCCGCCTCGGCAAAGCTTTCCATCAGCGGGGGCGTGCCCACCAGATAGACCGTCTTGTCCGGGCAGTGGGTCAGCAGGTAGCGGATGGTCACATCACCGCTGGTCATGATCTCGTCCCGTGTGATGGGACAGCCCATGCGCGCCAGCTTTGCCATGTAGTCCCGGGGAGAGCGGGAGGAGTTGTTGGTGAAAAACAGGTACTCCTTCCCCGCTGCCTTTACCGCCTGCAAAAACTCTGCCGCGCCGGGCAGGATGCGATCGCCCAGATAAAAGGTGCCGTCCATATCCAGCACAAACAGCCGGGTGCGTTTTAAAAGTTCCATCTTGTCAGTCATAGCCTTAACCCTTTTCTTTTCAGCGGATCTCTTCGATGTGGTAAATGTAGTCCAACGAGCGCAGGGCTTCGATGATCTGGTGGTGCGTTTTGTATTTTTTTAGCTCTGCACTACAAATGGTAAAGGTGATGGTGTACACGCTCAGGCCGGAGCCTGCGTAGGCGGGGTTGGACTCAATATCATCAATGCGCAGCCCTAAACGGCGGCTCACCGTGACAAAATCCCGCAGGTAGAAGCTGCTTTTCAGCTCCAGATGGATCTCGAAGTGGTTGGAGCGGTTCAGCAGGTAAATTTCAAACGAGGGGAAGCACATCAGGATGCACAGCAAAAATACGAACACGATCAGGGTGACCGTGTACAGCCCTGCACCCACCGCAAAGCCCAGTAGCACACAGGCCCACAGACCCACCGAGGTGGTCAGACCCTTGATCTGTCCGCGGGAGCTGAACAGGATGGAGTTGCCGGACAGCATGGCGGTCGCCACGATGGTGGCTGCGGAAAGCAGCGGCAGCCCGGAGGGGTGCCCCGCCATGAGGAACTGATCCAGCAGCATGGCGGTGGTGGCAGAAAAGGCGATGAGCACAAAGGTGCGCAGACCCGCCGAGTGGCGCTTGCTGGAGCGCTCGCAGCCGATGATGGAGGCCAGCAGCACGATGATGAACACCCGCAGCAGCACCGCGTAAGGGTTCAGCCCGATGGACCACCCGCCCAGAAGGGCGGCAATGGGGTCGGTTACAGGAAGGTTGCCTGCGATCATTATGCTCTCCTCCTTCGGAACGAGGCTGCCAACGGCCCGGCAGTCCTCAGATAATGCTCCTCTGCGGCCTCAGAAAAAGCCAGCTCGTCCTCGTAAAAGGGGTCGTTATGCTTGGGCAGCTCCTCCTGTATCTTCTGGATGCGCTCGATGAGCAGCTCCACCTCGGTTTTCTGCGGTGCGTCCTCCTCCACCGGCAGCTCCACAATGTCCTCCAGCTTGTTGGAGTAGGACTTGGAGAGGTAGAGCGAAAGCTTTGCGCAGGCGGGGCCGATGAGCTCGTACAGCACACTGGAAGCCAGAATGATGGTCTCCAGCACATCGCCGGTCTCACCGCCGAGGGTACGCGCGCCCATGGCCGCCAAACCAATGGCCACACCGGCCTGCGGCACCAGCGCCAGACCCAGATAATTGCGGATGCGCTTTTTCTTACCCACCATGGCACAGCCAAGGAAGGCACCGGCATACTTGCCAAGAATGCGCACCACAAAATAGACGACGCCGATCTGCAGCAGAGACACCGAGCCGATGCTCTCGGAGCTGTTGACCAGTGCGCCCAGATCAAAATTGACGCCGGAGCGCACAAAGAACAGCAACAGAATGGGCGGGCTGAAGTAGTTGAGCTGTTTGAACAGCCGCTCGTCATCCGTCAGGTTGATATAGATCATGCTCATGGACATACAGCCCAGCAGGGGCGAAACATCCAGCATGGCGCAGATGCCGCAAAAAGTAAACAGTACCGCTACCGAAACGATGAGCCGGTTATCGGTAGAGCGCTTGTGCAGCAGCAGCTTGAGGATCAGGCCGAACAGTCCACCCAGCACGAATACCGCGATATTGAGCAGAATGGGCCTGACGATGCTGCCGGCGTGGAAATCGCCGGTCATGGAGGCCAGTGCCACCGAGATGGCGATGCTGTACGCCAGCAGGCCTACCATATCGTCCAGTGCCACTACCTGCAGAAGCGTCTCTACAAATTCGCCCTTGGCATGGGTCTGCCGGATGGTCATGACTGTGGAAGCCGGTGCGGTGGCTGAGGCCAGCGCTGCCAGCACGATAGAAAAGTTCAGCTCCAGTCCCAGCACAAAGTAGACCACGATAAACACCAGCACCGAGGCAAGACAAGCCTCCATGACCGTGATGATCATCACCTTGACACCGCTCTTTTTCAGGGTGGAGAACTTGAAGAACTCGCCGGTGCTGAAGGCGATGAAGGCCAGTGCGATATCTGCAATAAAGCTCATGCCGTTGGCCACCCTGCCGGGCACAAGGTTCAGGCAGTAGGGGCCGATGAGGATGCCCGCCACGATGTAGGCCGTCACATTCGGCAGCCGCAGCTGTTTTGTGATGCGGGTCATGGCAAAGCCGGAAAACAGCATCAGTGCCACAGATACGATGATCACCGAAACCTCGGAGGTAATGTGAAGGGTCTCATAAACGGGGGTAAGCATGGCAGGCAAAGCTCCTTTCTATCCCGGCTGTAAGGCAGCACCGCCCGCGCTGCACAGCCCGCGGCGCTTGCCCTACAAATAAAAAAACAGGCTCGTACAGCTCTGAAAAAGGAAACTCTCCCCTTTTCTCTCACTGTCCGCCCTGCTCTTTGCTCTAAAAAGGCCGTCAACACCTGTATTCTGTTTTCAGTTTCATCAAATCGGCAACTTTGATGGACACAGAATAGCATAGTCCGCCGAAATTGTCAAGCAGATGTAAACATACTGTAAGTTTTTTGTACGATATGCTAATTTCCAGTCTGCAAAACAGGACATCTTGCCCAGATTTCTGCTTTTTTTACTGAAACTCCGCAAAAAGATATTGATTTTATCTGTCAAAGCGTTCATAATACCTCTAATTGTAAAAGTTTTTGTGTGCAGGCAGTGCCCCATAAAAAGGGAACCAGGAGGAAGAACATGAAACAGGAGCTGATGGATGCCATTCAGGAAACGCCGGTCATTGCGGCCGTCAAAGATGATGCAGGGCTTTGCAGCGCACTGACCAACGAGAATATCCGGGTGGTATTTGTATTATATGGAGATATCTGTAATATCTCCTCCATTGTGCGCCGCATCCACGAAGCCGGGCGCTTTGCCGTGGTGCATGTAGACCTTATTGCCGGGCTGGCGGGCAAAGAGGTGGCGGTGGACTTTATCCGCAATACCACCGAGGCCGACGGCATCATCTCCACCCGGCAGTCCTTCATCCGCCGCGCCAAGGAGCTGGGGCTTGCCGCCATCCTGCGGGTATTCCTGCTGGATTCCATCGCACTGGAAAGTCTGGACAAGATCCCCGCAAATCTGCCGGACTGTCTGGATCTGCTGCCCGGCGCTATGCCTAAGATCCTGCGCCGCGTCTGCGCCAAAGCCAAGGTACCGGTGCTGACCGGCGGGCTGATCGCGGACAAGGAGGACGTGCTGTCTGCGCTGGAAGCCGGTGCTACCGCCATTTCCACCACCAATCAGGCCGTGTGGGATATGTGACCCGCATTCTGCGCAAAAGCGGCAGGTGTTTTTTGTAAGGGTTTCACAAAAAGTGCAAAACACCTTGCTTTTTGTGCAG
>OLGY01001680.1_pt1 | contig 10644 bp, 10 predicted proteins | sample 1605951 | NCBI WGS metagenome assembly OLGY01 (sample SAMN03283280) | human gut metagenome | biome: human-associated habitat; material: feces | host: Homo sapiens | place: Peru | collected 2012
AGCCCATGGCGTTGTGCAGAACCTCGCGGTGGGTGGCAGGGTCACGGACGACACCGTTCTTGCCCACCTTCTCGCGGCCAGCCTCGAACTGCGGCTTGACGAGGCAGACGCCCATTGCGTCGGGCGTCGTGATGGCCTGCGCCACCGGGAAGATATGATGCAGCGAGATAAACGACACATCTACGCTGAAAAACTCAATAGGCTCTGCCAGCATGTCCAGCGTGACATTGCGGATATTGGTGCGCTCCATGTTGACGACGCGCTCGTCGGTGCGCAGGCTCCATGCCAGCTGACCGTAACCGACGTCCACGGCATAGACCTTGACTGCACCGTTCTGCAGCATACAATCGGTAAAGCCGCCGGTGGACGCACCAATGTCCATACAGACCTTGCCGTTCGGCGTCAGAGGAAAGCACTGCATTGCCTTTTCCAGCTTGAGGCCGCCGCGGCTGACATAGCCGATGTCGTGGCCGCGCACCTCGACCTTGGCGTCTTCCTTTATCATCTCACCAGCCTTGTCCACCTTCTGCTCGTTGACAAAAACGACACCGGCCATGATGAGGGCTTTGGCGCGCTCACGGCTCTGGATCATGCCGTGCTGCACCAGATATTGGTCCAAACGAATTTTCAAAGTGTTTTCTCTCCTTTCGGGTCTGCTTCCCGCACGGCCTCGGCCAGATGTGCGGCATCCAGACCGGTCGCCTGTTTGATTTGAGGCACCGTCGCATGAGGCAGACACAGCTCCCTCACGGCACGGTGGATGTACCGGCCCTGCCAGCCTGCATCCTGCAGGGCGCGGGCAAGATGTTCGCCGATGCCGCCGCAAGCCACACACTCTTCGGCCATCAGAACGACGGGATAGGAAGAAAGGTCACGAATCAGTTCTTCCTCAAACGGGAAGATGCGCACCAGCTTATAAACATCGCAGGGGATGCCCTCTTTGGCCAGCATCTCTGCCGCTGCAAGAACATCTTCTACCTCGTCGGCGTAGCTCACCAGTGCGGCTTTTGCACCCGGTGTGAAAATGAGTTTATCGTACTCCTTGCCGGAGCAGCCGTATTTTGCCAGAGCTTTGCTCTCTCCGCCGCGGGGGTAACGGATGGCCCGGGGACCCTGCATCTCATGGCTCAGCAGGATGGGAAGCCAATGCCGCAGTTCTTCGTAGTTCGAAGGCGAATAGATGGGCATTCCGGTCTGGCTGAGAAAAGCCGGGTCATAAATTCCCTGGTGTGTCTCACCGTCTCCGGGGACGAAACCTGCACGGTCCACCGCGAAGACGACATTTTCATGCAGAAGGTTGACGTCATGGATGATCTGGTCGTAGCTGCGCTGCAGGAAGGTCGAATAAATGCAGACCACCGGCAGCATCCCCTTGCTGGCCAGACCGGCTGCAAAGGTCACGGCATGCTGTTCGGCCATGCCGACATCGAAGAAGCGCTCCGGATGGGCATGACTGAAAAACTGCAGACCTGTGCCGTATTTCATGGCGGCAGTAATGGCACAGAGGGTCTTGTCGGTGTTTCCGGCGGCGCTGAGCGTCCGGCCAAAGGCACTCGAGAACGACTCTGCCGGAGCGACCTCGGGGTCGGGGATGCCGGTCGGGTCGAACCTGGAAACGCCATGGTAATTGCCGGGGTTCGACTCAGCAGGCGCATAGCCCTTGCCTTTCTTCGTCACGACATGGAGCAGTGTCGGCCCGGGCTGAGCACAAACGGTCTGGAAAATGCGCTCCAGTTCCGGCTCGTCGTGGCCGTCGATGAGGCCAAAATAGTGAAACCCCATATCCTCGAACATCGTGGAATGGCACATGGCCCGGCGGATCGCTTTTTTGCTGTTCTGAAGAGCACTTTTGATGGGCGCTCCGATGACAGGCACACCGTTCAGAAAGCTGTTGACATTTTCCTTGGCCGTAAAATAGCCGTTCGTGGTGCGCAGATGGCCCAGATAGCCTGCCAGCGCACCGACATTGTGGGAAATGGACATTTTATTGTCGTTGAGGATGACCAGAAGATTGTCCAGCTTTCCGATATTGTTCATTCCCTCGTAAACCATGCCGCCGGTGAATGCACCGTCGCCGATGATGGCCACCACATGGCCCGGCTCCCCTTTCAGCTTTTTGGCCCATGCGATGCCGATGGCAACAGAAAGGGCCGTATTGCCGTGTCCGGCGATAAAAGCATCATGGGCGCTCTCATTGGGATTCGGAAAGCCCGAAAGGCCGTCCAGCTTCCGCAAGGTGCCAAAGCGCTGATACCGCCCGGTCAGGAGCTTATGGGTGTAGCACTGATGTCCTACGTCAAACACGAAAGCATCCTGAGGAGTCTCAAAGACACGGTGGAGTGCTACCGTCAACTCGACCGCACCGAGATTGGAAGCAAGATGACCGCCTGTTTTGGATACGCTGTCCAGCAGAAACTGACGGATCTCGCCGCAGAGCTGCTGGATCTGCGCGCTGCTCAAGCGCTTCAGGTCACGAGGCTGTGAAATATTCTGAAGCAATGAAGGATGCATAAAATGACTATCCTCCTCACATTTCAAATTCCTGATGTTTTTTTGATTAGACAAGGTGCATGGGATACAGGCAGCCGACCACGATGCCGACGACCATGCCGGCCATGACCTGCAGGGGCGTATGGCCGACCATCTCCTTCAGATGCATATTCTGCAAAAACGGAGAGTTCTTTTCGCTGATGTCGATCCACTCTTCGATCATCTGGTTGAGCACCTTGGCCTGCTCGCCCGTCTCGTGGCGCACGCCCATTGCGTCGTGCATGGTGATGATGGCGACCACACTGGCCACGGCAAAAATAGCCGAGCTGACTCCCTCGCTGCGGGCTGCGGCAATGACCATCGCACAGACTGTCGCGCTGTGGGCACTGGGCATACCGCCGTCGCCCCACATCCGCTCGAGCTGGAACTTGCCCAGCAGGATAAAGTTGATGATGGTCTTGAGTACCTGTGCAACGAACCAGCCCATGATGGAAACGGTCAATATCTCGTTGACCGAGAACAATTCTTTGATAAATTGCATAGTTTGTTCACCTTCTTGAATTTTATCGCAATCCCACAGCCAGCGTCTCAAAAAGCAGCGCATTTGCGATAAGTAGTCCTGTGTGATCTCTGAGACGATTTCGGCGCAGAATGCGGCTGGCTCAGCTGCGGCGGTTCAGCAGTGTGCGGGCCAGCTGCTCCAAAAACGCACTCTTTTCGCCGAATGCGTCGCGCAGCGCTGTGCAGGTCTCGTCATTCAGCTTTTCCGCCAGCTGCATGGCACCGTCAACGCCGAACAGGGTGACAAAAGTCGTCTTGCCGTTTTCGTTGTCGCTGCCAATGGGTTTGCCCAGCTGCTCGGCGGTCCCGGTCACGTCCAGCACATCGTCCACGATCTGGAACACGAGACCGATGCCATAAGCATATGCTTCCAGCGCCTTACGCTGGACCTCATCGGCCTGTGCTGCAGCACCGCCCATCTGGATGGCTGCATTGATGAGTGCGCCGGTCTTGTGGCGGTGGATGAGACGGAGCTGTTCCTCGGCAGCGGCAAGCGCCTCGTATTTCAAATCGAGTTCCTGACCGTACACCATGCCTCGGCTGCCTGCACCTGCGCCCAGCGCCTGTGCCGCGTGGACACAGACAGAAGCGGGAGCAGGCGCACCGGCGACTGCCTCGAAAGCCTCGGTCAGCAGGACATCACCGGCCAGCATCGCGGTGGATTCGCCGAATGCCTTGTGGCAGGAGGGCTTGCCGCGGCGCATATCGTCGTTATCCATGCAGGGCAGATCATCGTGGATGAGCGAATAGCAGTGCAGCATCTCGACTGCGGCTGCAAACTGCTCAGCTGCCTCGGCATTGCCGTGGAGCATATCACACACGGCCAGCACCAGCACAGCGCGAATACGCTTGCCGCCGCCCAGCAGGCTGTAGCGTGCTGCGCGGCAGACGTCAGATCCCTCAGGAAGATAGCGCTCGCACGCCTGATTCAATGCCTTTTCTGCACGGGCCAGATATTCGTCATACTGTTTTTTATACTCTGCGCTCTCCACAATGGTTCCTCCCTGCAAGCTGGTTGCTTTTATTCTTCTGCTTCGGGGTCCGCCTTTTCGCTGCGGGCGGCGTCGATCTCCTCCATTTGGAGAGACGCTTTTTCCAGCGCAGCATGGCAGTATTCCATCAGCGAAGCCGCTTCTGCGTAGAGTTTGACCGACTCGGAAAGGGTCGTCTCTTCGCTCTGCATCTGGCTCAGGATAGTTTCCAGACGGGCCATGCCGTCTTCAAAGCTTTTGGGTGCTCTCATTCAGTTCCTCCACGGACATGACCGTACATTCTGCTGTGTGTACTGCACCGCGCAGGGTAAGCTTGTCACCTGCGGCAAGTGCATCAGCACTGCAAAGTCTGCCTTTGCTGTCGTATACCATCGCATAGCCGCGCCCCAGTACCCGGTAGGGGCTGAGCGAGTCGGCCAGCGCAGCGGCGTGGCGCAGCTGCGCCTGCCGCTGCTGAATGCAACTCTGTGCTGCGGCCTTAAGTTTTTCTTGCTTCACGGCAAGCTCTGCCTGCCCACCGGTCAATTTCCGACGGGTCATGTCATAGGAAAGCTGCTGCTCAGCCATCATCAGACGACCAGACGCTGCATCCAGATGGTCCTGCATCGCATTCTGGCAGCTCTGTTCCAGCTGGGACAGCACCCGCAGAAGCTCTGCACGGTCCGGCACGGCTAATTCTGCCGCAGCCGACGGGGTCGGCGCGCGACGGTCCGCCACAAAGTCCAAAATGGTAAAGTCTATCTCATGCCCGATGGCGCTGATAAGCGGCACTTTGCAGCGGTAGGCCGCCCGGGCGATGACCTCGGCGTTGAAGACCCAGAGGTCTTCCCTGCTGCCGCCGCCCCGGGCTACGATGATTTCGTCTGCCCGGCCGCTTTTGTCCAGCTTTCCAATGGCATCTGCAATCTGCTGCGCCGCTTCAAAGCCCTGCACATTGACCGGGCAGAGCAGGAGTTTTGCTGCAGGCCAGCGCCGACCAATGACATTGCGAATGTCCTGCAATGCCGCGCCGGTCTTGCTGGTGACGACGCCGATGCATTTGGGATACGCGGGCAGCGGCTTTTTGTGCTCTGCCGCAAAAAGTCCCTCCTGCTCGAGCTTGGCTTTCAGCTGCTCAAAAGCAAGCTGCGCCGCACCGATGCCGTCCGGGAACATTTCGTTGACATAGATCTGAAATGCGCCGTCCCGCTCATAAAGAGTAGCACGGCATCGCACGACTACCTTCATGCCCTCTTCCGGGCGGAAACCGAGCCGCCGCGCATCTGAGCGGAACATCACCGCTTTGACACTGGCGCTGGCGTCCCGGAGAGAGAAATAACAGTGGCCGCTGCGGGCGTTCTGTACGAAGTTTGCGATCTCGCCCCGCAGCACCAAATCGAACAGGATGTCATTTGCATCCAGCAGCGTCTTGACATACTGGTTCAGGGCCGAGACGGTGATCACTTCAGCCATAGCCCGGCCTCCCGTGCGGCGAGGATAGACACGCCGATGGCGTTGTCACTGGAATACTGGCCGGGTACGAAATACACCTGCGGGAGGCGCTGCTGCACCCAGCTGCGGATAATGTCACTGCTCATGACGCCGCCTGCACAGACCACAGCAAGCCCGGGATATTCCTTCTGAGCCGCTTTGGTCATCTTGACCACGGTATCTGCCACGCAGAGCAGGCAGTACTTGCAGACATAGGCAGGGCTTTTGCCAGCTGTCAACAAAGCATTGCACTGGTTTTCCAGCCCGGAAAGGCTGCATTCCATGCCTCGGACACTGGATTTCGGTTTTATCGTCTCATCACATTCCGCGGCAAGACGGGAGACTTCGACGCCAGCCGGGAATCCAAAACCCAGCTTGACACCCACACGGTCCACAGCTTGTCCGGCGTAGAGGTCGGAGCTGGTCCCCAGTGTCTCGATATGCTTCACTTCATCGCAAAGAAGCAGGTCAGTCGTGCCGCCGGAAATGTGGAACAACAGTGTTTTCTCGCGGAAGAGCTCTTCACCCTTGGCCGCAAACAGTGCCGCCGCCGCATGGCCCTGCTGATGGGTCGTGCGGACGAGCGGGATGCCCCGGGCCAGCGCGAACGCCTCGGCAGCGCTGACGCCCGCCAGAAAACAGGGCATATAACTGCCCTCTACCGGGCGCGGCTTTTCCGACACACCTACGGCGCTGATTTGGGTCAAGTCAAACTCGCTGCCCAGCTCTGCCAGCATCTCGGGCAGGGCGACTGTGTGATGAAAAAGGGCGTCGCTCTGGCGCAGGCCCAGCTGGCCCTCCTTCACCGGAAGGAAACGCTTTTTTGCGCAAACAACCTCTCCGGCTGTATTAAAGACGGCCAGAGAGGTTGCATAATTGCTGGTGTCGATGCCCAGCGTATAGCTGCTCACAGCTGCTCAGGCTCTGCGTCCAGACCCTGCTCGCGTGCCACCGTACCCAGCAGGCCGTTGACGAACTGATAATCCTCGTCTGCGCCATACTTTTTGGTCAGCTCGACTGCCTCATTGATGACGACGCCAGGCTTTTTCTCGTCGCCGTACAGCATCTCGGCCAGACCCAGACGGAGCACCGTCAGGCTCACGCGGGGCAGACGCTCCATCGTCCAGTTGCGCAGATGGGCGCTGATGAGGTCATCCACCTCTGCGGAATGCTCATAATAAGCCCGCAGCAGCCGCTGGCCAAAGACATCCACCGGATGCTCTTCATCGCACTCGTGGTGGTTGTCCAGAGCCTCCTGCAGGGGAATGTCACCAAAGGTCTGAGAAAATGCCAGCAGAAATGCATTTTCGCGTGCTTCACGACGGGGCAGAATATTTTCCATAATGTTCCTCTCACAGCGGCAAGGCCCTCCCTTTTGCGGGAAGGCCGGCCGCAATTTTCTTTTACGTTTTGTTTCTCGGCTCAGGCCTGCGGCTCAGCCGCCGGGGCCAGACCGGCAATGACGAGGTCAACGCGGCTGACCGTGACATTGGTCATGTTCTGGACGGCAGACTTGACGTTTTCCTGCACCTTTTCGGCCACAGCCGGGATGCGTGCGCCAAAGGCTGCTACAATTTCCAGAGTGATCTCTGCCGTGCCGTCCCGCATCTCTACGGTGACGGGCGACTGGACGTTGGCGCGCTCGAGAAGGTCTTTCACCTTCCGGTTCTGCTTGCCGCAGGACACTTCTGCCACACCCTCGATCTCCAGCGCTGCACAGCGGGCGATCTTGCCGATGACCTCTGTGGAGATCTGCAGACTGCCGCCTTTAAGATCCATGTTCTGTAAATCCATTCTATGGCCCTCCATCCAAAATGAGCGAATGCCCATTTTATTTTATGCGTTTCATGCAAAGAGAGGATCCCTTTGCAAAACCTTTGATGTCATTATACCATTTTCTCCGGTTTTATACAACACCTTACTTCACTTCCACCACAGTAATATTCTGCGCAGTCACCTCGCTCTTGCTGAGCACGATGTCCCGTATCTGGGCCACCTGTGCTGCCGTCAGCGCGTCGCCGGAGGTCATCACGGTCAGGTCAGCCCGGCCGGACTGCAAAAAGCAGAGGCAGTCGGCAAAGCCTTTCGCCTTGACCAGCGTTTCTATCTCATTTTCTGCGTTGAGGTCTTCGAGGTTGGAAGTCAGCTGCTGGGTATAACCTTTTTTCTCCTCGGCGGAAAGGCCCGAGGTCTTGAGGGTCTTCTGGAGCGTGTCCATCGCTTCATCGTGAGCTTTCTGGCGCTTGAGACGGGCTTCCTCAAAGAATTTCGCTCCTGCGTCGTTGGCCACGCTGACGAGCTGGGCCTCCCCATAATTCTTGTTGGCACTGGATACCGCTTCAGCCTCCGTCATCAGCCCGTCGGTAACGGGTGCCGCCACAGGCTCACCCTCCACAGCCACCGCCGAGACGTTGACAGCCTCTTCATCCACGCCGATGCCGGTGCGGGCATACTGCCAGTTAAGGTATACCGCCACGACCAGCGCGGCCGCAAGGGTCAGCGCTGTGACCCTGCGTGTGTTTTTGGTGATAGCTCTCATTTGTGTCTCCTCCTTGCATAACTTATGTTTCATCGCTGCAAAAAATCATTCCCGGCACTGCTCTACGCAGATGCGGTTGGACGGGACATCCAGCAGCGCCCCCACCAGCTCGGTGATGCGGGCGGCGACCCGGACATCTCCCCCGCCCTCGCACACCACGGCCACCCCGCACACTCTGGGGGTGCAGACTGTCTGTGCCAGCGCGGTCCCGTCATCCAGCAGCACATGGGTCTGTTGTTCCTGGGTCTGTCCCGAGAGCGTGTCCAGAGCATAGATGGTCTCCTCTCCGCTTTCCAGTGTTATCATCACGGTTGTCTTTCCCGCGCCCTCTACCTGCGTGATGAGGTCGGAAAGCTGCTGCTCGAGCTGCTGGCGGTAGACGTTGTCATCCGCCGGGGCGGCGCTTGCTGCGGCGGTCTTCTCTGAAGGGGTGAACAGCTCCGACAGCAGGATGAGCAGCATGGCCGCCGCGCCCAGCAAAACCGCCAGCCGGGCGCGGTTTTCCTTCTGCGCGAGGTCCTTCAGCCGCGAAAAAAGCTTGTTGTTCATGGCACATCCTCCCCGCTGGGGCTTTTCCATTTGATGCATTCCAGTCCCAGCTGAAGCTGTCCTTCCAGCAGCGCTTCTATTGACCGCTTCTGCGAGGCAGTGACGGTGTCCCGAGGGACGATCTGTACCTCAGCCGCTTCCACGCCCTCAGCGGTCCGGCTCAGAATGATATTCAGCCTGAGCGAAACACCCGCCTCGCTGAGACAGCGTTCTTCGAGCGTACGGGAGAGTTCTTCTGCCGTCTGTGCCAGAACAGCATCCTCCAGACTGCCTACCGAGACCGCCGGCACCTGCGGCAGTTCCAATGCGGTAAACTGCGCCTTTGCGCCGGGCAGAGCATCCGCAAAGACTACTAGAATATATAGCCCCGCCACCGCTTTTATGCACTTCTGCCCCCAGCCTTGCCCGACAAAGCGGGAGAGCAGCTCGGCGCAGATGCAGGCCGTACAGAAGACTGCTGCTGCCCGTTCCAGTGCCTGCATCATGAACCACCTCCTACGATGAACAGCAAGGCCACCCCTGCCGCCGCCAGCCCGAAGAAAAGCGCCACCACCGCTGCCATACAGCGCACTGCCTCGGCAAAACAGTCGAATAATGCGCGGCAGCGGGAGATGCCAGTGAGACTGCAGAGCAGGCTGCATCCCATCAGAAGAGCCAGCTGTATCATCAGCCCCAGATAGAGCGGCACGAACTCCGCACCCAGCACCGACAGAGCTGCCAGCCCCAGCCCGCTCTTGAGGAGCTGTATCCCCGCGAGGATGGATTCCGATGCACTGCTGAGAGTCTGCCCGATGATGGGAACGCTCCCCGCCAAAAGCTGGCCGGTACGGAGTGAAAAGCGGTCCAGCTGGAATGCTGCAGCCCTCTGCAGGCCCAGCAGTGCCACCAGAACCTTCCCGGCCCAGCCCAGCGCCTGACGGAGCGCACTGCCGACGCCCTTACAGAAAACGCCAAGGGCCGGTTCAGAGCTGACGCAGCAGGCCATGCTGAGCATCAGATAGCAGTGGAGCAGCGGCTGAACGAAGGCCGCTGCCAGCTGAGCCAGAAAGCAGAGTGCCGTCAGCAGCGCTCCACTGGCCGCACTGCCTGCTGCTCCTTCCCCTCCCATCGTGAGGACACCGGCATAGACGGGAAGGAACCCCAACAGAAAGCTGCGCCAGCTCTCCATCTGTTCACAAAGCTTCTGGGCTTCTTCCAGCAGGCTTCCCCAGAGCAGGACGCCGCAGCCGCCTGCCGCCACCAGATCCAGCAAGGCCCCATCGGTGCATTCCCCGGCAAGAAGTCCCAGAACCGCTGTCAGCGTCAGGAACAGGAGCACTGACGTATATCGACTTGCCGTCTGGCGCACCAGTGCGCCGAAGGACTGAGGCAGAAAGCTTTTCAGTGTTTCCCACGGTGAGGATGCCGCCTTTTCGAGGTCGATGCGGCTCTGCTGCAAATAGGGCTCCCAGAGAGAACTGCCCGGCAGAGCTGTGCTCGAAGCGGCCATCGCCGCCGGGGCCGCGAGTGCAAGGCTCGTCCACAAGAATAGTATTGCCAGACTCAAACGAAAAAGCTTGTCTCTTTTCATCCTGCGATGCTCCCTATCTTCTGGCCGATCTCTTCCAGCAGGGGCCACGCTGCCGCAAGCACCATCACCCGTCCGGCCAGTGCCGTACACCACGCCAGCGATTCAGCCCCCGCCTCTTCGCAGAGCGAGTGGGCGTAATCGGCCAGCAGGATGACACCTGTACACCGCAGCAGACAGGAAAAGGCGTCGCCGCCTGCCCGCTGTTCCAGTTTTGTCAGCCCGGAAAGCACGGTCTGCGCCGCCGTGCTGATTTTCCACAGCACAAGGACAGCGGCTCCCATCGAGACGAACAGCCCGAAAGCCGGGGCGCTTTTCTGGAACAGGGTGTACAGCACAGCCCCCATCACCGCAAGTCCCAGCATCGTGAGGGCGCTCATAGCGCAAAGAGGGACTTGATGGTGACGAAGAGCACACTGATCTGCTTGACTAAAATGGACAGTACCACCACAAGCCCTGCCAGCGTGGTCATCATC
>OLGY01001691.1_pt1 | contig 10572 bp, 9 predicted proteins | sample 1605951 | NCBI WGS metagenome assembly OLGY01 (sample SAMN03283280) | human gut metagenome | biome: human-associated habitat; material: feces | host: Homo sapiens | place: Peru | collected 2012
CAGTACGGTACCACCGAAGAGCTGTACGTCGTAGTGAACCATTTCCCACTTCAGGTCGTTGCCGCCTGCTGTCCAGTGGTTGTGATAGATAGCCTTGTCACCGTCAATGGTGATGAAGTCGTTCTTCGGGTTGGCAGCCAGCTCGCGGTCGAAGTCGGTGGCTGTAACCACAGTCTCCTCGTTCTCTGCGAAGCGGCGTGCTGTGTCCTTAACGATGCTGAAAGCTACCGGCATCACCTCATTGAGTGCCTTCTCGTAGATTTCGAGCACTTCTTTCTCCAATTTGTCGATAGCGTTGAAGATGCTCTCGCGCTCGTCGATAGGAGTGTCTTCAATCTTTGCTTTGAGCTCGGCAATCTTTGCTTTCTCTTCGTTAGCAGAGTCCTGAACGTACTTTTGAAGCTGCTTTGTGCGTGCGCGCAATTCGTCGTTGCTCAGCGCCTTAATCTCTGGATATGCCTCCTTCACCTTCTCTACGAGTGGCTGGATAAGCTTCATGTCCTTTGATGACTTGTTGCCAAACAATGACTGTAGAAATTTGTTGAAATTCATTGTATATTATTTTTATTTTTTCCTTAAATACTTATTCGGGTGTAAAATTACTAAAAAAAATCCATATATCACCATTAATATAGGTGTAAGTTGGTTTTTATTGCAATGGCGCAACCGAACAGGCATTAGGCGCACGTATACGAATAGCCTTAGCTACGGTAGGCGCAATGCGATCTACCGTAGCCGGTGTCTTTATGTGCTCTGCCTTTATTCCGCTTCCGTACAGGATGATGGGGAAGGGTACAAAGGCGGCACGCGAAAAATAATTCTCGTTTGTGTCTTCGTTTATGATTTTCCAGCCAGGAGCGGTCTCTATGAGAAGGTCGCCTGATACGGCTGAATTGTATGGACTTGATATAACGCTGCGTACGCCAGACATTTGCGCAAGCAGTTCTTTCGAGCGTGTTATTACGTCGGTGTAGCTCAGATGACGCTGCTCAAGGAGTTTATGGTCTATGTATATCTGGTTGCGGAAGCTCGCTTCTACGTACTTCGCCTGACCATAGATGGCACCGAGGTACATATTGAGCAAGTTGCACGAGCGGTTCATGTAGAACGTGCCCGAAGGTATGCGGAAACGCTCGTAGTCGGGTCGCTGGTCTTCGGTGTATCCTGTGCTTGTGAGCACAAAGAGTACGTTGTTGCGTCCTACCTTTTCTTCGATGCGCTTTATGAGTGATGCTAAAGTGCGGTCGAGCTTTAGATATACTATCTCCATCTCGGTCTGCCAATGGGTCACGTCGGTGCATTTTGCTGACAGTGTGACAGATAACATGTCGGTAATATTGTCGCGACCAAGCATTAAGTCGTTGACGCAAGCTATGGAGAGGTCGGCAACAGCGTCGTTGTCTCCATTCGTACGTTTCTGTGTGATACTATTGTAGGCACGCACAAATGCTTGTGCGCCTTTGGGGTAGTATGCGGATGTGGTCCACTGTCCGTTTTCCTCGTTCAGCCAAAAGGCTCCGTCGGCAGCATGTCCTGCAGAGATGACAGCTGCGTCTTTCTCCATAGCTGTAGAGTAGACAAGCGCAGCACCTCTGGTGAATATTTTCAGTTCGTCGCTGACGGTGGTGGTTGCTATTTTCTGTGGTGACACACCATAGGTTTGGTCGTCGGTGCAGAACACGGGTCGTAACGTGTTGCGGTCGAGCCACTTCGTGCCAACGATGTTGTTATAGTGAGGTGTGGCACCAGTGGCTATTGTAGCCATTGCTGATGCGCGGTCGATGGGCGAGAATGGGTAGCTGGCAGCCTCGTAGACACAACCATGTTGCAATAGTTTGCGGAAGCCTTCCTCGCCATAGAGTGGGGAGAAGTGCTCGATGTAGTCGGTGCGCAGCTGGTCGATAGTGATGTTCACCACAAGACGCGGTGCCGACTGCAAGGTCTGCGCTTGCATCTCGGTGCCGGCAAGTGCTGCCAACATCATTATCGTCGATATGTATTTGCTCATATTTATGTGTCTAATGCTTTATGCTTTGGGCTGTTTGCTGCCCGTATTTTTAAATGTGTAAATATTCGATATGTTTCTTAATAGCAAAGATAATGCCACAATTGTGATGCCCTCTGCATACGACTGTAAGAAAGAGCCTGCGAGGAGCAACAGTATGAGTGCGCTCCACGCCTTAGTCCACCAATGTATGCGGTTTTGGCGTGCTGCTTTCGTCACGCTGTAGAGCATGAAGATGTTAATGGGGTTTAGCGGCAGTATCTGCAAGTTGAGACTTACAGTGGGGTGTTGCGAGAATATCATGGCGAATAAGAGTAGTCCGCATGCACCAGTAGTAAGCATGATGCTTGTGTCGAACACCCATATTATACGTTTGCGTCGATATTCCACGATGGCTATAATCAGCGTGAGTATTGAGAGGATGCTAAAAGTAACTAACGGTGAGAATACATCCAGTATGCTCATGTTTGTCTGTTGGATGCTTTGTTGCTTCGTTGTGGGCTCAAAAAGCCAAAACGAACTACTTACCAGATTGCGCTTTGTGCCGTCCGCGGATATGATGTGTGCTCGCTCGAAATCTGCGCACAGACGCTCTGGTAGAAACTGTTGTTGTTCGAATGTTGTATTATAGTCGGCTTTCACGCCAAGAAGCAGGTCGTTGCCGAAACGTGCCCAGCGATGCGTCTCGTTGTAGTTATGTATCAAGTTGCGGAATGTGGGGTATTGTGCAGGGGTGTTGTGATGTTGAGGTGTTGAGGTGTCATAAACAATGCGTCCGTTAAGGTTGTCTGCGATGATGTCTCGAGCACGTGTTGTACAATTATCGTAGAAGAAGTTGTAGCGGTACACGCGGTTCTGTGGCTCCATGTTGCGGTCTACGGCTTGCGCTATCGCCATCTTCTCCTGTGCCGTCAGATTGAGCACCTGTTGTCTCACGCCACAGCCCGTGGGGTCATATTCCCACTCGAATATGTCGAAGGGTGCGATACCCATCTCGTAGTCGGTTAGTCCGAACACGAACCGCAGCACGAAGAAGGGCTGGTCGAACGAGAAAACGCCATAGTTGATGGCGATGTCTCTGCCGGTCTGCTTGTCCTGAAAGCGTATCGCCGTATGTCCGTACAAGCTATACACCTGTTGGCGAGGTCCGCAGGTGAGCAGGCTGATCTCTATCGAGTCGGCTTGTAGCGTCGGCTCGTTGTTCGGTGAAGAAGCTGTGGAGGGGGCGAAAAAGCACAGCAAAAACGCTAATGTTATGTGTTTAAATAATCTTTCAAATAGTTTCATGGTGCAAAAATAACTTTAATTTCTCACTTTTCTGCCATTATCTCGTTTTTTTTCGATAATTTTGCAAGCATTATCCTGGAAAGGATTGTAAAAACACCTCTATATACATATTATATATATAATAGAATTTCTAAAATCTAATTAGATAAATAAATGAGGAAAGCACTCACAACAGGCTTCTTTGCTGCGGTCTCTTTAGTTGCGGCAGCTCAAAGTGGCACTAATTCTCCCTATAGTCAATATGGTTTGGGTACGCTTGGCGAGCAGTCGGGCGGCTTTAATCGTGGCATGAACGGACTTGGTATTGGTTTTAGTGAGCACAACCAAGTGAACTGTCTTAACCCTGCTTCGTATGCCACCATCGACTCCTTGTCGTTCATCTTCGATGCAGGTGTGTCTGGACAAATTACGAACTATAGCGAGAGTGGTGTTAAGGTGAACGCTAAAAACGCCAACTTTGAGTATGTCATTGCCGGTTTTCGTGTTGCGAAACGTCTTGGCTTGAGCTTTGGTTTGTTGCCGTATAGCAACATTGGCTATTCGTATTCTAACAAGAAGCCGCTCAATAGCACCGATGGCAGTACTACTGTTGTGTATAGTAATAATGCATATTCTGGTTCGGGCGGCTTGCACCAGGTTTATTTGGGTGCGGGTTGGAGTCCGATAAAGGGATTGGCTATTGGCGTGAATGCTGCTTACCTATGGGGCGACTACACACGTTCAGTTGTCAATTCCTATACAGATGTCTATGCCAACACGCTATCGAAGTACTATACAGCGGAAGTGCATAGCTACAAACTTGATTTTGGTTTGCAGTACACGCAGAAGTTGACAAAGAAGGACGCTCTTACGTTGGGTCTTACCTACGGATTGGGTCACAAACTTGGTGCCGACCCAAAGTGTCAGATTATCTCTACCAATGCTCAGACTGCTGTTGCCGACACAACAACACACACCATTGGAAATGGATTGGCGTTGCCTCACACCTTTGGTGCAGGCTTGATGTGGAACCGCGCTAATCGTTGGCGCATTGGTGTCGACTACACCTTGCAGAAATGGTCGTCGGTAGCTTATCCGAAGTTCGATATGTCCACAAATAGCTATCAGCTGGCAAGCGGCCAGTTTGCCGATCGTCATAAGTTGACCGTTGGTGGCGAGTTCTGTCCAGAGGAGCGCGGTCGCAACTTCTTCAAACGTATTCACTACCGCATGGGCGCATCTTATGCCACCGACTATCTGAAGATAAAAGGTCAGAACGGACCGAAAGAGTATAGCGTGAGTGCAGGTTTCGGCATTCCAATCGTTAACGGCTACAACAACCGTTCGTTGCTCAATATCTCGGCACAGTGGGTGCGTCAGGACTCGAAGACTTTTGTCACCGAAAATTCGTTCCGCATAAATATCGGCTTGACGTTCAACGAGCGTTGGTTTGCTAAGTGGAAGATGGAGTAAGAAAACAATACTTTTAAAATAAGCGTTGAGACTATCTAAATACATAGTAATCATTGTGGTGTGCATCGTGGCGCTTGCTTCGTGTGGCGAACAGAAGGAGCACACGGCACCAGCCATACACGACCGCGACTCGGTGTCTATGATGACGAGTTACGGTGTCAACACCCTTATCTCTGACTCCGGTGTCATCAAATACCGCATCGTAACTGAGCGATGGGAAGTGAACACCGTGCGCAACCCTTCGCGATGGATATTTGAGAAAGGTGTATTCTTTGAGCAGTTCGATGAGAAATTCCATGTGCAGTCGTACATACAGGCAGACACAGCCTACTATTACGACCAGAAGAAGCTGTGGGAGCTGCGTAGCCGTGTGAGTGTGCTCACCAAAGACGGCTTGAAGTTCAACAGCGAAGAACTCTTTTGGGACGAGGCAGAGCACGAACTCTACTCTAATAAACCCTCGAAACTCGTTACCCCCGAGCGTACGCTTGAGGGAGCATACTTTCGTAGCGATGAGCGCATGACCAACTATTACGTATCCAACACTTCTGGCTCGTTCGAGAAAGGTCAGCTCTCAAGCGATGGCGACACCATCACTACCGCGCCCGATACAGTGAAGGCAACAGTGCGCCTGCAGACAAAACCGCAACGCCGCCTGCGTGATAAATAATAAGAACCAATATTTAAACTATAGTGGAAGTAGACATACCTCTTTTAATTAGCATAGCTGTAACAATGGCACTATCTGCATTTTTTTCAGGAATGGAGATAGCCTTCGTGTCCAGCAACCGAATGCTCGCAGAGATGGATCGCGAGGGAAATAGCATAGCCAAGAATATTATTTCCCGATTTTACAACCATCCCAACGGCTTTGTCAGTACGATGCTTGTAGGCAACAATATCGTGCTTGTTGTTTATGGTATCCTTGTGGCACGCCTATTTGACAATACTATCTTCAGTTCGCTCGACGATGGTATGAAAGTCACGGCAGATACATTGCTATCCACGCTTGTTATTCTCTTCACTGGTGAGTTCTTGCCGAAGATTTTGTTCAAGAATAACGCCAATAGGTTGCTCTCGGTCTTCTCCGTGCCGGCATATCTTTTCTACATAATTCTTTGGCCTATAAGTCGCTTTTCTACACTTGTGTCGAAGTTCTTGTTGCGCCTCGTGGGTATACGTATGGAGACAGAAGCCGATGACGATGGCTTCTCTAAGGTCGACCTCGACTATCTCGTGCAGTCGAGCATAGAGAATGCGCAGAGCGACGACGAGATAAACGAAGAGGTGAAGATTTTCCAAAACGCACTCGACTTCTCTGACTGTAAGGTGCGCGACTGCATGGTGCCGCGAACCGAGGTGAACGCCGTAGACGTGAACGATTGCACCGTCGACGAACTAATGCAGAAGTTCGTGGAGAGTGGCAACTCGAAGATTATTGTCTACGATAGCGATATCGACCATATCATTGGTTACATACACAGTTCCGAAATGTTCCGCAACCGCGACAATTGGCGCGAGTGCGTCTGCAAGATGCCCTTTGTGCCCGAAACGATGGCTGCACAGAAGCTTATGCACATCTTCCTGCAGCAGAAGAAGAGTCTTGGAGTGGTGGTCGACGAGTTCGGCGGAACCAGTGGTATAGTCTCCCTCGAAGACATCGTTGAGGAGATCTTTGGCGATATAGAAGACGAACACGACTCGACGAAATACATCGCCACACAGGTTGGCGAGAACGAGTATATGCTCTCTGCTCGACTTGAGATTGATAAGGTGAACGACCTCTTCGATCTCGGTCTGCCCGAGAGCGACGACTACATGACCGTCGGTGGTTACATCCTACACGAATATCAGAGTTTCCCAAAACTCAACGAAGTGATAACTATAGGACGCTACGAGTTCCGCATCATCAAGAGTACGATGACGAAAATAGAGTTGGTAAAGCTAAAAGTTAGTCGCTAAATAAAGCTACAGCACCTAAAAGTAGCCCGATAAACTCAATTTTTCGTGCAAACATGCCCTCGTTTGGCAATAAATTAGTATTTTTGTACGCATTTTGTGGCATCACGCTTGGAGTCGCCTCACGGGGTAAGCTCCGCAACTGGTGCAATACAGATGCACAAACCTACATCTAACGAAATAATAAATAAAAAATAAAAACAAAAAAATGGCAGCATTAGGAAAAATTAGAAGCAAAGGCGCATTGCTGATAGGCATTATCGGCTTAGGCCTTTTCTCTTTCATCGCCGAAGAGGCGTTCCGCTCATGCGACTCTGCAAGCGCTGACAAACATCAGCAAGTAGGCGAAGTGTTGGGCGAGAAAATCAACGTAACAGAGTTCCAGAAACTTGTTGACGAGTACACGGAAGTCATCAAGATGCAGCAGGGACAGGAGAATCTCAACGAAGACCAGCTCAATCAGGTCAAGGACATGGTTTGGAACACATACGTTCAGACCAAACTCATACAGAACGAGGCACACAAGCTCGGTCTTACTGTAACAGACGCTGAGCTCCAGCAGGTTCTTGCCGAGGGTACTAACCCTATGCTTCAGCAGACTCCGTTCTTCAACCAGCAGACAGGTCGCTTCGACGTGAACGCTCTGAAGAAGTTCCTTGCAGAATACAAGACACAGCAAACAGCCAATCCGCAGATGGCTAAGCAGTACGAGACAGTTTACAAGTACTGGACATTCATCGAGAAGACACTGCGTCAGCAGCTCCTCTCGCAGAAGTATCAGGGTCTGTTCGCTCACTGCTTCCTTTCTAACAAGGTAGAGGTAAAGATGGCGTTCGACGAGCAGAATCAGGAGAGCCAGGTGCAGCTTGCAGCCTTCCCTTACTCAAGCATCGACGACAACAAGATTACTGTTACTGACGCCGACCTCAAGGCTAAGTACGACGAGAAGAAGAGCATCTTCAAGCAGTACGTAGAGACACGCGACATCAAGTACATCGACGTTCAGGTAAAGGCTTCTGCAGCCGACCGCGCAGCTCTCCAGAAGGAGTTCGCAGGCTACAGCGCAGAACTCGCAGCCGCAGCCGACCCGTCTGACGTAGTGCGTAAGAGCACATCGCTCGTTAGCTACCTCGGCGTGCCAGTGAAGAAGGAAGCCCTTCCTTACGACATCGCACAGCGTCTCGACTCAATGGCTGTAGGCTCTACAAGCAAGGTGATCGAGAACAAGAACGATAACACACTCAACCTCGTGAAGCTCGTTGCTAAGCGTGAGCTCCCTGATTCAATCCAGTTCCGTGCAATCCAGGTGGGCGGTGCAAATGCAGCTGAGGCAGCTACACGCGCCGACTCTATCCTCAACGCCATTAAGGCAGGTGCCGACTTCGAGGTTGTAGCCAAGAAGTACGGTCAGACCGGTGAGAAGACATGGATGACAACACGTCAGTATCAGAATGCACCATCGCTCGATAAGGATACAAAGAACTATATCGAGAACCTTAACACAATGGCTACAGGCGAGCTCAAGAACCTCACACTCGCACAGGGCAACCTCGTGCTTCAGGTTGTAGACCGCAAGGCAATGACTACAAAGTACGTAGCAGCCGTTGTTAAGAAGAATATCACCTTTACAAAGGATACCTACTCTGCAGCTTACAATAAGTTTAGCTCATTCGTAAGTGCTAACCTCACAGCCGACGAGCTTTTGAAGAACGCAGCAAAGAGCGGTTACACCGTTCAGGAGCGTAAGGACGTTACAACAGCTGAGCACTACCTCGCTGGCATCCACGCTACACGCGACGCAATGCGTTGGTTGTTCGAGGCTAAGAAGGGTGCCGTTTCTTCACTCTACGAGTGCGGTGACAACGACCACCTTCTCATCGTAGTTCTCAACAACATCAACCCGATTGGCTACCGCTCACTTGAGGATGCTCAGGTTAAAGAGTACATCAAGGCAGAGGTTATCAAGGACAAGAAGGCAGAGCAGCTCCTTGCTAAGGCAAAGGCTGTTAAGTCAGTTGCTGACGCTAAGGCAAAGGGTGCTACAGTAGCTCCGGTTGCTCAGGTTACATTCGCTGCTCCGGTGTTCGTAGCAGCAACAGGCGCAAGCGAGCCGGCTCTGAGCGGTGCTATCGCAGCTACAGCAAAGGGCAAGTTCTCTAAGCATCCGGTTAAGGGCAACGCTGGTGTTTACGTGTTCCAGGTAACAAATAAGACACAGCGTCCTGCTAAGTTCGACGAGAAGGCAGAGATGCAGCGTCTCAGCCAGCGTCAGATGCAGATGGCAGGCAACTTCATGAACGAGCTCTACATCAAGGCAAACGTAGTGGACAACCGCTACCTCTTCTTCTAAGACTCATATAACAATAACATAAAAAGACTTTGGATGTAACGGTGTAAATCGTTACATCCAAAGTCTTTTTTTGTAGAAAGCTGATTCCTTTTGGCATTTTATACATTCGCGGATGCCAAGAGCATAACCTATTACCAACGGCTGGAGAGTGGCAAATAGCACATCAAAGACGAATACCTCTCAGCACTCGCTCAGCTCTATCATGTGGACATCGAAGAGCTGAGCGACCTCCAAACGCTTGATGAAGCAAGGCGAGTACTTGGCGTAAAGGAGAATCCTGAACGGGCCGAAAGGCTGGTGATGCTTCTGTACATGCAGGTATTTGGACGGAAGCCGACGGTCTATTGACTTGATTTCTATTTTGCCATACCTTCTGCCGTCAACCATTTAAATATTATTTGAGCTATGGTTTCGTTATTCAAATCCTGCATCATAAAATGAGTGTTGCCATGAATGCCGATTTTAGGCAAGTGGAGGATGGTGACACGCCCGCCATGCCGATTGACCACATCGGCCCATCGATAAGCCAACTGCAATCGAATGCGCCAAATGTCGAGTTCAGGTATGCTGCAAGGCTTTGTAGGGATGTTATCACCATAAATAAGCAAGATGGGCAATCGGGTGAACGATTGAAACACCTCGTCGCTTACGCGGATGTATTCTACACCCTCCGCCACTTCGATGTCATGCAAATCTGCGTTGGCAGGAAAGGAGAAGAATCCGCCACCTTCGAGTCCCACCATCGCCTTGATGTGAGCCGATTTTGGGATGGTCTTCCAGGCATGCATCACGCCTTGCGAATGAGCTACAAGTACTGCATCGCCCGTTCGTTCAAACAAGGCGCTGATGGCATTTGCATTGACATCAAAGTCGAGCGGTGCGGTATCGGGCGTGATTTGACGGAAAAATTGGTTGAGACTCCCAGCATCGCGTGGAAACTGTACGTTCTCAAAGTAGGAAGGATAGCGACCAATGCGCCATTTCGTAAACCAACTTTCTTCATCAAAGACCAGCGGAACGGTACCCTCCACGGCAGCACGCCCAGCATTGCCTCGGCGTGGATGGGTCATGTTGTAGGTAGAATATCCAGCTCGCAGAAACATACTTTGAAAGCCTTCGCGCCCACGGGCGTTGACTCCCAAGTGGATGTGCTCTGATAGATGCCATGCAGGAATACCACCGGGAGCCGATGAGGGTGAAGCGGCTGCTGAAAGAATACATATCCATGGTCGGCATGGCGCTTCAGTCCTTGCTCATTGGTCGTGATTGTTCCACCGATGGCGAAACTTCCTTGTCGGGCCACTATGAGTGGCGCCTTATTTAAGGTATCGTTTTGTGCTGCTACACCCATAGGAGCCAATTGCATCACGAGGTATAGCAACAACATCCTAAATTGATTCTTTTTCATCATTTCTCCTACCTTAAATATCGTAACGTACCTGATTCAGCCACTCTACTTTTTCAGGGTCGAAGTGAGAATAGAATGCCGAGCGGTCAAGGTCGAGCGTTTGGATGCGTG
>OLGY01001692.1_pt1 | contig 10564 bp, 9 predicted proteins | sample 1605951 | NCBI WGS metagenome assembly OLGY01 (sample SAMN03283280) | human gut metagenome | biome: human-associated habitat; material: feces | host: Homo sapiens | place: Peru | collected 2012
TCAAATCATACGCTGCGGGGGTCTTTTTTATTGCTGCCGTTAAGCAGAAAATGAAAATGAAGGAGATTTATCTTTCAAAACCGCCTGTGGACTGCTGCGGCGATGGGGAGCCATAACAAACCCATCAGACAGGCTTTGGAAGAAGTAAATAGGGATGTGAGAAATGCACTGTCACAGGTTGAGGCCGATTCCAAGGATCACGAATAGGATCGCCAGACAGATGCAGCTTAACATTTATCTGGAGATGGCCCAAGGATAAAATAGAAGCAGTATGAAAGCCGCTCACCGTGCAGGTTTCCAGCATGGTGAGCGGCTTTTTACTACAAGTATGAGGAATCAAAGAAGTCTTTTAAGGTGATTCCCAAGCCAGACAGATTCTTTCGATGGTTTCTAGAAAAGAATGGTCAAATTGGAGGAAAGGTCAATCCTGATGGGAACAGTCTTTATTCTCCTTGTCTATGCCATTGTCTAGATCGGGAAGATATTGATAGAACACCTTTTTCTCAAGGACCCACCGGGCAAACAGCGCATATCCGGCAGGTGCCAGAAGGATCAGCGGCGGGCAGAATGCTGTCAGCAGGCCGAACGCAGCCAGCACCACCAAAAGCAGCAGACTTTTGTCAAAATGGAGCAATGCCATGGCACCGGACTGCAACACCGTCTTTTTGACCGGGTCGTCGAATCTTGCCGCATAGGCTGCGTTGTAGACCATCCAGGCCAGCCCACAGGTACTCAGCACCGTAAAAATGATCCAGAGATTACCCGTCGCTGCCTGTTGCCCCTTGAGGTAATGGGTCATAAAGCAGTCAGCCAGCAGAATGCTCTCCGGCACTGCCAGAGCAAGAAAGCTCAAAGTTGCCTGTCGGAAGCTCCGGCGGTAGGCCCGGAAAAATTCCTCGCTGACCGTTCCCCGGTCCTCAATTAGGGACTTGTTCACTGCATAATAGAGGGCTGTGCTGGAAATGCCCAAGGTAAACAGCGGCAGGCTTCCGATTAGCCACAGCAGGCTGAGAATCACCATATCCGCAACCCGGGTTAAGAAACGGAACAGAGGGGCATCCAGGTCGAAAAAGTCATTCATAGGGTATCACCTGGTTTACTTCTGGAGCACAAAGGCCTCATAGGGGCGCAGGGTCACAGCGCCGGTGAGAGCGGTGTCAGGATAATTGCCGATCAGGCGCCGGGCCCCCGCAAAATCAGCGGGAATTGTGAAGGCCGCGTCCTTGTCTGAGAAGTTGCAAGCGATCAGGTAGTTCTCGCCGGTCTCGGCCAGGGTACGCCGGTAGGCAAAGACCTGGGGGTTCTCCTCGGCCAGAAGCTGGAAGGAGCCGTAAATCAGCCCCAAATGGCTCTTGCGCAGGGTGATCATCTGCTTGTAGTAGTTGAGCACCGAGTCCGGGTCTTTTTCCTCGGCGGCGGCGTTGATGGCGGTATAGTTGGGGTTGACCTCAATCCAGGGGGTGCCGGTGGTAAAACCGGCGTTCGGGGAGTCGTCCCACTGGACCGGGGTGCGGGCGTTGTCCCGGCTGCGGAGGGCCAGGCACTCCATCATTTCGTCTGCAGAAATCAAGCCTGCGCCGGTCAGCTCCTTGAAGGCGTTGAGACTTTCGATATCCCGGTACTGGCTGAGATCTTTGAAATAGGCGTTGGTCATCCCCAGTTCATCGCCCTCATAGATGTAGGGAGTACCCTGCAGGCTCAGCAGGCAGGTGGCCAGCATCTTGGCGGAGAGGGGCGAGTCATCGCCCCAGCGGGATGCAGCCCGGGGCTGATCGTGGTTGTCCCAGAACAGGCTATTCCAGGCTTTGCCGTCCAGGCCGGTCTGCCAGTGACTGAGAATTTTCTTGAGCTGCATAAAATCGTAGCGCTGGGTGGTCCACTTGCCCAGGGGTCCGTCCCCAATGCCGACGTGATCAAATTGGAAGACCATGTTCAGCTCCTTGCCGTCCAGCCCCGCATACTGGGGGGCGTTTTCCACCGTGGCACCGGGGGTCTCGCCCACCGTCATAATGTCGTATTTCGAGAGGACCCGCCGGTTCATCTCCTGCAAAAATTCATGGATGCGGGGCCCATTGACATAGTAGGGACCGCCATTGCCATACAGTCCGTGTTTCTCGCCATCCGGAAAGCGCTGGTCCTTGGAAATCATACTGATGACGTCCATCCGGAACCCGTCGATGCCCTTGTCAAACCACCAGGTCATCATGTTGAACACTTCGTCCCGGACTTTGGGGTTCTCCCAGTTCAGGTCGGGCTGCTTGGGGGAGAACAGGTGCAGGTAATACATATCGGTCTGGGGGTCGTATTTCCAGGCCGAGCCGCCGAAGCTGGCACCCCAGTTGTTGGGCTCATGGCCGTCTTTGCCCGGCTTCCAGATATAGTAGTCTCGGTAGGGGTTATCCACCGACTTGCTGCTCTCGATGAACCAGGGGTGCTCGTCCGAGCTGTGGTTGACCACCAGGTCCATCACAATGCGGATGCCCCGCTGATGGGCCTCGGCCAGCAGGGCGTCGAAGTCCTCCATGGTGCCAAACCGGGGGTTGATGGCCCGGTAGTTGGAGATGTCGTAGCCGTTGTCATCCATGGGGGAGTCCATGACGGGGCACAGCCACAGCACATTGACCCCCAGATCCTTCAGGTAATCCAGCCGGGAACGGATGCCGTTCAGGTCTCCGATGCCGTCCCCGTCCGAGTCCTGGAAGCTGCTGGGGTAGATTTGGTATACGATGCTTTCTTTCCACCATTTGCGGTCCATGGCAATGCCTCCTTATTCTTCTGCGGGGATGGTGACCCCGTCGTCGTCGTAGCGGTCATAGCTGGCCCCGGGCCAGCCGATCATCCGGATGGTGGCGGGGTCGATGTCGGCCACCGTCTGGGCGGGGTCCGCCACCGGGATGCAGGCGCCTTTGCGGATGAACAGGGGTACCTCGTTGAGGGCCACCTTTACAAAGTGGGTGCCGGCGGGGAGGACTTCCTGTGTGATGCGGCCCTCAGGGCCGAACTTGACAAACAGCATCTCCTCGGACAGATACATCATCCGTCCGGTGGCGTTCTGGGTGTAGACCGGGGCAATCATCACCTCATTGCCCAGCATCAGCTGGTCCTCGGTCTGAAGGGCGATCTCGTCTTCGGGGTAGACGAAGGCCAGGGGCTTGAACAGCATATCGCCGTTCAGCGCTGCCTTCATGTATTCGCTGTAGAGGTAGGGGATCAGCCGGTAGCGGGTCTCGATGACGCTGCGGAAGTCCTCGGGGCCCTCAAACTGGTAGAACTCCTGCCGGCGGGTGTCGCAGCCCGAGTGGTTGCGCATCAGGGGGGTGAACACCCCCAGCGCCAGCCACCGCAGCAGCAGATCCCGGCTGGTGTCGGCGTTGAAGCCACCCAGGTCGGCTCCCACATACAGGAAACCGCACATATTGAGGGAGGGCAGCATCTTGAGGTTCAGCAGCAGGTGGCTCCACCAGGAGTGGTTGTCGCCGGTCCAGACGCCGCCGTACCGGTGCATCCCGATGCAGGAAGACCGGGAGAACAGCAGAAACCGTTTGCCCGGGGCAATGCTGGCCAGCCCCTCCGAGGCGGCCCGGGTCATGTTGTAGCCGTAGAGGTTGTGGACCTGGTCGTGGCGGACCATTTTGCCGTCCACCTTGTGATAAAAGCGGGCGTAGTCTTCCGGCGCATTGGACAGATTGAGCCAGCCGATGGCCTGGCCAAAATGCTCGATGGTGCCGTCTTCATGGGGAACCGGCGGATGATCCAGCCGCTCGGCCAGCCCCTCCCGGGAGTAGAAGATGGCGGGCTCGTTCATGTCGTTCCAGAAGCCCTCGATGCCGCAGTCGGTCAGAGCCTTGTACTGGCTGCCGAACCAGGCCCGGGCCTCGGGGTTCAGCACGTCGGGGAAGTGGCTCCACCCCGGCCAGACGGTTCCCTCAAAATCGGTTCCGTCGGCCCGCTTGCAGAAGTAGCCCTTTTCCTTGCCCTCGTCGCAGACCGAATAGCCTGCTTCCTCCTTGACGCCGGCGTCGACGATGGGCACCAGCTGGACGCCCTGCTCTTTCATCTTGGATACAAAGCCGGAAAAATCGGGGAAATTCTCCGGGTTGACGGTGAAGTCCTTGTAGTGGTCCATGTAGTCGATGTCCATGTACACCATGTCCAGAGGAATGTGGGCCTGGCGGTGTTTGGCAACCACCTCTTCAAAGTCGGCCTGGGTCTTGTAGCCGTAGCGGCTCTGGCCAAAGCCAAAGGCAAATTTGGGCGGGATGTAGCTGCGGCCGATGATGGCCCGGAACTGCTTGACCACATCGCAGGCGCTGTCGCCGGTGATGACGTAAAGGGCCAGGTCGGCCCGCTCACAGGTGACTTCCAGCCAATCCCTGCGGGTGAAGCCGATGTCAAACCGAATCCGGGCGGGATAGTCGAAGAACAGCCCCAGATTCTGCTGGCCCGAAATCACGATAAAGTTGTGGGCGGCGTACATTCGCTGCTTGTTTTCGGTGTGGAGGCCGTCGTCCACATTGTCGCTGACGTAGACAAAGCCCCGCTTGTTGATGCCGCGGTTGGCTTCGCCCAGGCCGTAGACCCGGTCGCCCTCCGCCAGGGGGCAGGCAAAGCAGAAGCCGGACTCGCTGGTTTTGACCGTTCCCACAGGGGGTTCGCCTTGGCTTGCAGGGATTGGTGCGACCACCGATTCGGTGTCAAAGGGGACACCATAGAGATACTTTTGAATCATACCGTTCTCCCAAATAAAAGCGATTGAATGGTTGTTTTGTCAGATAGAGCGCCCCGTCTCCGGAGCGCTCTGAAAGAATATAAATCAGCAAGAATATAAATTAGCCCTTAACCGAGCCCACCACAATGCCGGAAACGAAGTACCGCTGCAGCAGGGGATAGATCAGCAGCAGCGGGATAACTGCAATAACGATCTTGGCTGCATTGAGGTTGGTGTTGCCCAGGGAGGCAGAATCCACCACGGCAGACAGATTGCCCTGCTTGATCAGATCTTCCACGTTGATCTGCAGACTCTGGATATAGGTCATCAGGGGATAATAGGCGGCTTTGGACATGTAGATCAGGCCGCTGTAGAAGTCGTTCCAGCTGCCCACAATGCTGAACAGGGATACGGTGGCCAGAACCGGCTTGGAAATGGGGATGAAGATCTTGGTCAGAACCTGGAACGGGTTGGCGCCGTCAATGAAGGCGGCTTCCTCAAGCTCTTTGGGAACGGCAGCAAAGAAGTTCATCACCAGGATGACATTGAAGATGGGCACGGCTCCCGGCAAAACCAGGGCCCAGACGGTATTGAGCAGGCCGTAGGATTTGACAACCAGGAAGGTGGGGATCATGCCGCCGTTGAAAAGCATGGCAAAAATCATCAGGTTTGCATAGATGTTGCGGCCCCGGAACTGTGCGTTGGTTTTGGAAAGGGGATAAGCCATCAGTACGATCAGCACAAAGTTGATGATCAGGGTCAGCACAACCCGCTCTACCGAGATCAGGAAGGAGTGCCAGAACTGGGAGTCCTCCAGGATTTTCTCATAGGCTGCGGTGCTGAATCCCACCGGGATCAGCCCTACCATGTTGCCTTCCACTGCTGCAGAGGAGGAGAAGGAGATGGCAACAATGTTCAGCAGCGGCAGCAGACAGACTAGGCCCAGCAGAATAATAATGATGTAGATGATGACAGTGCGGAATTTATCAACTTTCATTGCCGGACGGACCTCCTTAGAAAATTTTGCTGTCGGTGTACTTCTGAGCCAGCTTGTTAGCGCCGATCATCAGAACAAAGGCGATCACGGACTTCAAAAGGCCCACGGCGGTACCGAAGCTGTACTGCAGGCCCTGCAGGCCGACGCGGTACACATAGGTATCCAGAATATCACCGGTGGAATAGACCGATGCGCTGTACAGGTTATAGACCTGGTCGAAACCGGCGTTCAGGATGTTGCCCAGATTCATGACGGCCATCAGGACGATGGTGGTGCGGATGCCGGGCAGGGTGACATGCCAGACCTTTTTCCACCAGGTGGCGCCATCGATGGAAGCAGCCTCGTAAAGGGTCGAGTCGATGGAAGTGATGGCCGCCAGATAGACGATGGAGCCATAGCCGAACTCTTTCCAGGTGTCGGTCAGGATCAGCAGGGGCTGGAACAGGGAGTTGCTGCCCAGCCAGTTCAGCGAGGTGCCCAGCATTGCGTTGATGGAGCCGTCCACGCTGAACAGATTCTTGACGACCAGAGCCAGCACAACCCAGGACAGGAAGTGAGGCAGGTAAACCACCGTCTGAACCGACTTTTTCAGGGTCCGGTTCTTGACCTCATTGAGCAGAATCGCAAAGGCGATGGACATGATGGTGGTAAGGACGATTTTGCCCAGGGCGATGATCAGGGTGTTGCGGAACAGCTCAAAGCTGTCTGGCATTTCGAACAGGTATTTGAAATGTTTGAGGCCCACAAAGTCAGAACCGAAAAACCCTTTGGCGGGTCTGTAGTCCTGAAAGGCCATGATGACGCCGAACATCGGAACAAAGTTGAACAGAATCAGGAAGATGAAACCAGGGAGCATCATGCCGTGGTAATACAGTTGATAGGCCTGGTTTGAGTGAATCTTTTTGACCTGATTTTTCATCCGGTTCCACCCCCTTTATTACTGTGCAAAGTATTCCTGGACTTCCTGGGCGATTGCGTCGCCGCCCAGACGCTTCCATTCGCTGACAAAGGTATCGAAATAATCGATGGGCTGTGCGCCGGTCACGATTGCCACATAGGCCTGCAGCTCGGTCTTGTCCAGGGTTGCCTTTTTCTGCTCGCTGGTGGGGGTGGTGGGGGGATACTTGGGGGTGATCCATTCGGCGTTGTCGTTCTTTTCCAGCGCCTCGATGGATGCGCCCAGGCCGATGATGCGGGACTCATAGAAGTGCCAACCGCCCAGGGTTTTCTCGGTGACGTTCTGGGGATCCTTCAGGTAGTCCAGAATGGCCTGGGAAGAGCCTCTGTTCTCGGCAATGGTGGTTTCCTCAGGGGTCATCTCGCCGTTGATGACGGCCATATGCTCGGTGTAGTAAATGGAGGGATTGTTGGAGGGCAGGACTTCCATGTAATAGGGACGGCCCTCGTTGTGTCCGCCGGCGTTGATGTAGGCGATGACCTCCGGTGCGGTTTCCGCGGTGGCGCGGGCCAGATCGTCATAGAGGATGTTCAGAATTTCCACTGCCACCTGGGGATACTTGCAGTCCTTGCTGACCACCAGGAACCGGTCGGAGGCGTTTTCGTGGTAGGTGTGGACGATGCCGTTGTCATCGGCCACCGTATAGGCGATGTACTCGGCCTCCGGCACCAGGGCCTTGACGCTGCTCAGACGCCAGTCGGGGATATGCCATGCGCCAAAGACGATGCCCAGCTCGTTGTTGATCATCATGGCGTTGATGTCCTCGGTGGTGCGGGTGCCGAACTGGGGATCCAGGATGCCCTCCTCGTACCACTCGTTCATCTTGGCCCAGGCAGCTTTGACTTCGGGTGCCAGGGTGGACCAGCTCATGGTGCCATCGGGGTTTTCGATCCATCGGTCGATGTAGCCGCCCATGGCGTTGGCGATGCACATGGCATCGGCGATATCATTGCCGGAAAAAGCCATGCCCACGGTGTGGTTGCCGCCGCTTACATTGGCGTCCACAAAGGCCTTGGCTACAGCGGCGATGTCATCCAGCGTGATGCACAGGTCGCCGTCGGGGTCGGGGTTGATGCCCAGCTTGTCCAGCCAGTCCTTGCGCATCCAGCACAGGACAGGGACGCTGTTGTCGGGGTTCGTGCCGGGAATACCCATCAGCCGGCCGTCAAAGGTTGCCATGCCCAGGCAGCGGCCGTCGTAGGAATCGTAGAGGCTCTTGATGTAGTCAGAGGCGTACTCCTCGTACACATCGGTCAGGTCATAGGTCAGGCCGTTGTTCACCATCTGGACAAAGGTGTCGTAGCTGTTGACGGTCAGGATGTCGGGCAGTTCGCCCGAAGCGACGCAGGTGGCCAGCTGGTTGGTGTAAGCGTCGCCGCCTGCTTCAAAGCTGTCCACCAGATCCACGTTGAGCTTGGATTCAATGTAACGGGTGTAGGCGTTGTCTTCAAAAGTCTGGCCTTCCGGGAACAGGGCAGCAGCAGAAGGTTCCGCAAAACGGCCCAGGGTGATGGTCAGGGTGTCCACATAGGCTCCGTTTTCGTCCTTGGCCACAGAAGCGGCGGCAGATTCATCGCCGCCTCCGCAGGCGGTCAGTGCGGTGAGTGCGCAGGCAACGGTGGCGGCCTTCAAAAACGATCTGCGCGAAATCTTTCTCATAATAAAATCCTCCACGATGTTCAGTCAGATTTTCCGGAATTCGTTTTTTGTCTGCTCCATCCAGGATACAAAAAACAATCCTCTTCCAGTTTGTATATGTCTCGTTCTGACAGGCTGCGCAGCGTGTCTTTTTGACGAGCTCATTGTACAATACCGAAGAGGATTTGAAAAGGGTTTTGCGTAACGTTTCCTACGAAACTGATAAATACCACAAGAATTATTTGTGGGTTTTGTGCAGATCTTGCGACCAGGGCGCGGCGTTGGGGGTTGATTCGCGCACCGAGTTGCGGCGGATCAGTTCAACAGGCTGAACGTAATTTTTACACTCCACCGGTTCCTGCCGAATCAGACGCACCAGCAGTTCCACGGCGGCCTCTGCTTTGGCCGGGACGTTCTGACGCACGGTCGTCAGAGGGGGATGCATGAGTTCTGCATAGATGCAGTCGTCAAACCCGGTGACGGAGACCTGCTCCGGCACCTGTATGCCGTGGTCCTGCAGATAATTCATCACTTCCGCCGCATCATAGTCAGAGGCCAGGGCCACAGCCCCGGCCTGGACAAAGCGATCCAAATAGTGGCCGTACATGACACGGCGCAGAGAAAGATCCTCGGGGAGAAGAATATGGCGCTCTTCTCCGCAGTCAATCCCGGCAGAGCGCATCTGATGCTGAAATCCTTTCCAGCGGTAATGGTCTGCGCCGGTATCACACTCGGCGACAAAGATGGCCTGGGTGTACCCGTTGTCCAGCAGATACTTTGCAATCATGGCGCCGCCGCCGAAATCATCCGTCCCCACGTTGACGTAGTGGTACTCCGCTTCGGGATAGGTGTCAATCAGGACCATATATTTGTTGAGTTGCCTGCGCAGCTGCTTGTATTTCTTTTCGTCCAGTCCCAGGACGACAAGACCATCCACATTCCATCGGGAGGCAATCTCTGCCACCCGGTCCGTATTTTGGTCATAGCCATTGATCAGCATGACATAATATCCGTTTCGATGGGCTGTCTCTTCTACACCAGACAGAAGTTCTGCCACAAAGGTATCGCGCAGAGAAGGGATGCCGTGGACACAGTTGTAGCCCAGCACCAGTCCAATGATGCAGGACCCTTTGCGGGTCAGCTCACGGGAAGATGTATTCGGGACATAGCCCTCCTGGTTCAGAATTTCCGAAATTTTCCGGATCATTTCCTTGGAAACCTTTTTGGTGTTGCCGTGCAGCACATTGGACACCGTTGTCCGGCTTACACCAACTTGATCTGCAATATCCTGCAAACGCTTCATGGCTGTTCATACGCTCCCTGTTTGATCAGTTGAAACACAAATGGTTTTCAACGTAATCATATCATATTCATACAGTAATTGCAATCCGAATGATCCTTTGATCTTCAATGTTGGAGCATCGGATACCGGAGTTAACCCGCAAGGCCCGCACCCATCGTCTCTGTACGCGCGGGGGAATGCTGGAAAGCTTTCTGGTCTGTCCGGGAGAATTGACCGACGATCAGGTGATGGAGCTGCTGAAACTCTCGTTCCGCCAGCAGGAGGTTGCGCTGGCCCTGGCAAAGATGATTCACGATTTGCAAGAAGCCCGGTACGTCCCAGACTCTTTAGGATAAAGACCTGCTAATAAAAGTCAAGTTGTGATTTGAGAAAATTTCGGAAAATTGAACCTGCAGTCAGAAGGGTAACTCAAATAAACCGTTAAGCACTCAAAAAGTGACAGCTTGCCGAAAAGTATATGAAATGGTTGATTCATTAGAATCTGCGGAATCCATCACAGTTTTTACTCTGGCGTAGTAAATACGCAAAAACTTGTTAAAGCCGCTGGATCTATGGCTTCAGCCCCTACTCCTAAGCGAAACGCCCCCGGTTCGAATTCGGGTAGGGACATCCTGTTACGAAATGCGAAGGTCATTTTTCCATGTGAAAGACGATCTTCGCATTTTTCTTTTTGAACCGATCGCCAAAATTAGCCAGCGAATTCCATTAGCAGAATTTTTGATTTCCGCTAATAAAATCGACGTTCCAGCAAGAGAGCCTCTTTGCCTTCTTCCAGACAGCTGCGCTCCCATCTTGCAACTTGCGTCTTACTTTGACGTTTGGCTGCTTCTGGACAGCTTAAATATTCCGCACGCATTGTTTCCACTACTTTTATTTTGAATTCCCCACTATATTTTTTGTGGTATTCCCTTTGGCATACAAAAACACCCCATTTCCTAAACAGTATACCATACTGTCTAA
>OLGY01001698.1_pt1 | contig 10540 bp, 10 predicted proteins | sample 1605951 | NCBI WGS metagenome assembly OLGY01 (sample SAMN03283280) | human gut metagenome | biome: human-associated habitat; material: feces | host: Homo sapiens | place: Peru | collected 2012
AATACCTATGGTGGAGTTATTATATTAGGTATAAAAGAACAAGCAAATCGTAATTGGAAAACAACAGGTTTAAAGGTAAGCGATAGAGAAAAATTATTAGATGATTTTTGGAATCAAATGCATAATTTACAAAAAGTAAATGTGAATTTGTTAGATGAAAATGATGTAAAAACATACGTTGTTAATGAAGACTTGATTATTCTAATCTATGTTCCAATGGCAAAAAGAGAACAAAAGCCAGTTTATATTAATAATGATTTATTTAATGGAACTTTTAAAAGAACACATACAGGAGATTATCATTGTACAAAAGAACAAGTAAAAGAGATGCTTCGTGATCAAGTAGAAGAAACGATGGATATGGCAATGGTTGAAGAAATGGATTTATCTGTTTTAAATCTAGAAACAATTCATTCTTATCGTAATCGCCATCGTGTTTTTAGAATGGGACATCCTTGGGAAAATTTAGATGATGAAAACTATTTGTTGAAAATAGGAGCGGTAAAAAAAGGAAAAGATCGTCAATTTCATCCAACTGTTGCTGGACTATTGATGTTTGGGGAAGAATATGCCATTGTGGATTATTATCCAGAATACTTTTTAGATTATCGAGAAATGTTGGATCCTATGATTCGTTGGACCGATCGTTTACAATCGACCTCAGGTGAATGGACGGGTAATTTATTTGATTTTTATTTTAGAGTCTATAATAAAATTATTCGTAACGTAAAAATGCCTTTTCAAATGATAGGCGGTAATCGTATTGATGATACACCTGTCCATCGTGCATTAAGAGAAGTACTTGCGAATTGTTTAGTGAATGCGGACTTTTATATTCCAAGAGGAATTGTTATTAAACAAGATATGAATTGTTTAACTATTGAAAATCCAGGAACTATTCGTGTGGGCAAAAAACAAATGAAACGTGGCGGCAAATCAGATCCTCGTAATAAAGGACTTATGAAGATGTTTAATCTGATTGGTATTGGAGAACGTGCAGGAAGTGGAGTACCCGAGTTATTAAGTGTTTGGGAAAATGAAGGATGGGAAGAACCCTTGATTGAAGAAGAAAATTTACCAAGTCGAACGATTTTGACTCTTTCATTTGAAAAAAAGATGCCGAAAAAAAGTGCCGAAATGCCGAAAAAAAGTGCTGAAAAAACAAAAAAGAAATATGAAAAAATTCTAACCCTTATGGAACCTAAAGAGTGGTATAAAGCAAGTGAACTTATAAAAGATTTAGATATTAAAGAAAGAAGAACAAGAGAACTTTTAAATGAACTTGAAGAAAAAGGAGTTACTAAGGGTAAATGTTATGGGAAAAAATAATAAAAAGTGAGTTCGTGTTTATAAACATGGACTTTTTTCATTTTACATAAACTTAACATAAACCATACGTTCTTTTGATTTTTGAAAGTGTTGAAAAACACTATGATAGGAGTGTCTTAAGAAAAGGAAACAAAAATAAATAATATCTTAAGAGAAAACAAAGGAAGGTAAATAAAAAATGAAAAAGAAAGTATTAAGTGTTTTAATAGTTTTCATGATGTGTCTTGGTTTAGCCGGATGTGGCGGAGGATCAAATAGTGCATCAGATGACATTAGTGGAAAGGTAAGTTTAAACGGATCAACTTCAATGGAAAAATTCGTTAATGCCTTATCAGAAGGAATTAAAGAAAAATATCCAAACTTACAATTAGAAGCACAATTTACAGGATCTGGTGCAGGTCTAGAAGCAGTTGCTTCAAAAACAACAGATATCGGAGATTCTTCTCGTGCTTTAACAGATGAAGAAAAAGCAAAAGGATTAGAAGAAAATATTGTCGCTATCGATGGTATCGCAACAATTACAAACAAATCTAATAAAGTAACAAACTTAACAAAAGATCAATTAGCAAAAATCTATACAGGACAAATTACTAACTGGAAAGATTTAGGTGGACAAGATGAAGCAATCGTTGTTATCGGACGTGAAGCTGGTTCTGGTACGCGTGGAGCATTTGAAGAATTATTAGGAATTGAAGATCAATGTCAATATGCTCAAGAATTAAATGAAACTGGTGCTGTTCTTGCTAAAGTTGCTAAAACTTCTGGATCAATCGGTTATGTTTCATTAGATGTATTAGATGATACAGTTTCTCCTCTTCAATTAGATGGTGTTGAACCTAGTGAAAAAACTGTAAAAGATGGAAGCTATGCTTTACAAAGACCATTCGTAATGGCTACAAATGGAAAAATTAGTGAACAATCTAAACAAGTTCAAGCAGTATTTGATTTCATCAATAGTGATGCTGGACAAAAAATCATTGAAAAAGTTGGTTTAGTAACACCAAATAAATAAAAATAAAGAGGGAAGTATTATGGAAAAAAAGTTATCAATTATTAGCCATAAGAAAGCAAAATCCCTAGTAGAAAAAACAGCCGCGATGATCTTTCGTGGCTGTGCTATTATCTCTGTTTTAGCAGTTGTTACTATTACAGGATATATGATTATTTCAGGGACACCTGCCATTTTTAAAGAAGGAATTACAGGTATTTTGTTTTCTACAACGTGGGCGCCAACAGCAGCGCATCCTCAATATGGGATTGCTTATGTTATATTAACATCCATTGTTGGGGTTTTTCTAGCAATCTGTATAGGAGTACCTATTGGTTTATTTACAGCAATTAACCTTGCTGAAATTGCACCAGTAAAACTTAGAAAAATATTAAAATCAGCAATTGAATTACTTGCAGGAATTCCATCTGTTGTTTATGGATTATTAGGAATTCTTATTGTTAATCCAATGATGTATAAATTAGAATTAATGATTTATCATGGTTCTAAAACACATCAATTTACGGGTGGAGCCAATTTATTATCTGCCATTATCGTACTAGCAATTATGATTTTACCTACACTTATTAATATTTCAGAAACAGCCTTAAAAGCTGTACCTGATGATTATCGTAAAAGCTCATTAGCTCTTGGTGCAAGTAAAATGCAAACAATTTTTAAAGTTGTTGTACCAAGTGCTAAATCAGGCATTATGTCAGCGATAGTACTTGGCGTAGGACGTGCTATTGGAGAAGCGATGGCTATTTTGTTAGTAGCCGGAAATGCAGTATCTCTTCCACTTCCATTTAATTCTGTTCGTTTCTTAACAACAGCCATCGTTTCAGAAATGGGATATGCTAGCGGTACACATCGTCAAGTTTTATTCACAATTGGACTTGTTCTATTTATCTTTATCATGATTATTAACTTAATCTTAACATATGTTTTAAAAAGAGGTGACTTAGATGAATAATACAATCTTAGAAAAAAAGAAACGTGTCAGTGATCAAGTTCTTTATGCACTTATTCAATTAAGTTCATTTCTATCAATTTTTATCTTATTAGTTATTATTGGTTATATCCTCTATCGAGGAATACCGGCCTTTGATTTTTCTTATTTAGTAAATACAACAAGTATCATTAATGATACAGTGGGGATTTTACCAAATATTATTAATACTCTTTATATTGTTATTGTGACACTTCTTGTTGCTTGTCCAATTGGTATCGGTGGAGCAATCTATCTAAATGAATATACAAAAAATAAAAAATTCGTTAGTATCATTTCATTTACAACGGAAGTTTTAGCAGGTATTCCATCAATTATTTATGGATTATTTGGAATGTTGTTCTTTGGGTCTGTTTGTCATTTAGGATTCTCAATTTTGACAGGTTCACTTACACTTGCCATTATGATTTTACCAATCATTTCAAGAAATACCCAAACAGCTTTAGAATGTGTTCCTAAAAGCTATCGTGAAGCTGCTTTAGGAATTGGAGCAACAAAATGGTATATGATTCGTACAGTTCTTTTGCCAAGTGCGATTCCTGGAATTTTAACAGGAGTTATTCTCGCAATGGGACGTATCGTTGCTGAATCCGCTGCCTTATTATTTACAGCTGGTTCTGTCGCAATCATACCAACAAATATTTTTGGACATTTGTTAAGTAGTGGGGGAACTCTTACTATTCAATTATATTTAGAAATGGCTAAAGGAAATTATGAAGTTTCATTTGTGATTGCTCTTGTTTTAGTAGTTATTGTTTTAGGTTTAAATATGTTAGCTAAATGGATCAGTCGCAGATTTGATGTAAATAAAGGGGATAATTAAGATGGAAAATAAAATAGAAGCAAGACATCTGAATTTGTATTATGGACAAAAACATGCTTTAAAAGATGTCAGTTTAGATATTAAAGAAAATAAAATTACTGCATTTATTGGCCCTTCAGGGTGTGGTAAATCAACATTTTTAAAAACATTGAATCGTATGAATGATTATGTTGATAATGTTAAAATTGAAGGGGATGTTATCTTAGATAGTGAAGATATTTATGATAGCCGTGTTGATACAACTTTACTTAGAAAAAAAGTCGGAATGGTTTTTCAACAACCAAATCCATTCCCTATGTCAATTTATGATAATGTCGCTTATGGACCACGTATTCATGGTATTAAAAATAAAAAACAACTTGATAAAATCGTTGAAGATAGTTTAAAAGCAGCAGCACTTTATGATGAAGTTTCAGATCGTTTACATTCAAGTGCCTTAGGTTTATCTGGTGGACAACAACAAAGATTATGTATTGCCCGTGCTTTAGCGGTACAACCAGAAGTTATCTTATTAGATGAACCAACAAGTGCCTTAGATCCAATTTCAACACTTAAAATCGAAGAACTTCTATTACAATTAAAAGATCAATATACAATTGCAATTGTTACTCACAATATGCAACAAGCAAGTCGTATTGCTGATTATACTGCCTTCTTCTTAGTTGGAGAAATGGTAGAATATGGACCAACTAAAGATGTCTTTGGTATGCCAAAAGATAAAAGAACTGAAGATTATATTACTGGTAGATTTGGATAGGGGGAGATTAGAATGCCAAGAAGTCAATTTGATCAAGAACTTAATAAGATGCATGTTGATTTAGATAGAATGTGTCATCTAGTTGTTTTAGCTATTGAAAACTGTGTTACAGCATTTAAGGAACAAGATTATGAACTTGCTCGAGATATTATTCATGGAGATAAACAAATTAATGATGTGGAAAGATCTATTGAAGCAAAATGTTTATCTTTGATTTTAAAACAACAACCAGTTGCTTCTGATTTAAGAGATGTTTCTACTGCTTTAAAAGTAGTTACTGATTTAGAAAGAATTGGGGATCAAAGTGCAGATATTGCTGAATTGATTTTAGAAATGAAAGAAATGGATAGTTTCTTAATGATTGGTCATATTCAGGATATGGCAAAAATTGCAACTAAAATGGTTAAAGAAGCTTTAGATGCTTTCCATCAACATGACTTAAACCATGCTTTAGAAGTAAAGAAGATGGATATTAAAATGGATGAATTATTTGATAAAGTCAAAGAAGATATTATTCAAATGATTAAAGAATCAAATGACAAAGGTGATTTAACAATCAATTTCTTAATGATTGCGAAATACTTTGAAAGAATTGGTGATCATGTTGTTAATATCTGTGAATGGATTGAATTTAATCAAACAGGAAAACTTAACAATACGCGATTAATTTAGACCTCTTTTAGAGAGGTTTTTTCTTTTGGACTATATAAGTATTTATTTAAAAGAAGGATTGCTTCCTATATAATAAAAATATAAGGAGGTATTATTATGCTAGGTCAAATTCGTAGACTTATAGCTAAAAAGAATGAGAAGTTATTTTATATTTTTGTTCTTTTTATCGTTGCCTTTGGTATAAGTATTGTTCATTATATGTCTTTAGAAAAAGATGCTGTTTTATCTTTAAAACAAGATGATGTATCTTCAACTTATTATGCAAAATATCATTACTTGTCAAAAAATGTCAATAATATAACATTTTATTTTCAATATGAAAAAGATGGTGAAATTATTCAAGATGTTTTAGGCAGTTACGAAATCAATAACCATTTTGATATAAAAAATATATTTAAAGGTTATAGTGCTGATGAAGGAAAAATAACTGTGAAATTAATTGATGAAGATACGTGTATTTATCTTGATTGTTCTAGCAATATAAATACCTCAAAACCAAAAACAATATCTAAAATTAATTTATTAGAAAATGAGGTTTTTTCTAATTATAAATGTTATTTTATTTCAGAAAAAAGGTTAAAAGATAAAAATGTTTATACATTGATGGAAGGAGAAAGTTTGAAAAGTAATTCAAAAATAAAATTGTACTTAACTTACGAATAAACTAATAAAAAGCTATTTTTGATTTGTATAAAAATAGCTTTTTTATTACACTAAAATGGTTGCTGATTTAGATATTTACAAAAAAAGGTAAATCAAATAGCATGAGTAAGTTCTTTTATTTCTAATCAACTTTTAACCTAAACTTAACATAACTACCTACTTACTATGTTAAGATAATGTAAAGGATGTGAATAGGATGAAAGAATGTATATATGTTATAGAAGATGATGAAAATATTAGAGAAATTATTGATTTGGCTTTGACGAGTGCAGGGTATAATGTTAAACAATTTTCAAATGCTTTAGATGCTTTGAAAAGTATGGAAAATGATCAAGTGGATTTAGCGGTTTTTGATTTAATGTTGCCTGGTATTTCAGGAATTGATGCCATCAAGAAAATTAGAGAAACAGATCAAGAAATGCCAATACTTATTTTAAGTGCAAAAGATCGAGAAATTGATAAAGTTAATGGATTAGATAGTGGTAGTGATGATTATATGACAAAACCTTTTGGAGTTTTAGAATTACAAGCAAGAGTGCGTTCTTTGCTTAGAAGACATACGCCAAAAACAGCACCAATACTTGAAAGTGATACATTGAAAATTGATAAACAAACAAGAACAGTGATGCATAATGGACAAGTCATGGAACTTACAAATAAAGAATATCAGTTACTTCTTTATTTAGTAGAAAATCATACACGTGTAGTCGAAAGAGATGAAATTTTAAATCATATTTGGGGTTATGATTTTATAGGTGAATCAAGAGTTTTAGATGTGCATATTCGTGCTTTAAGAGCTAAATTGGATGATGATGGAAGTAAGTATATTAAAACTATTAGAGGTGTAGGATACCGCTATGTTGAGGAAGTGAAATAAGATGAATAAAGCTCTATTTAAATATTTTGCGACAGTTTTAATTGTAACATTATTATTTTCTTCAAGTGTATCGATGGTTATTTTATCAGATCAAATGATGCAAACAACAAGAAAAGATATGTACTATACGGTAAAGCTTGTAGAAAATCAAATTGATTATCAAAAACCTTTAGATAATCAAGTAGATAAACTTAATGATTTAGCTTATACAAAAGATACTCGTCTTACAATTATTGATAAAGATGGAAATGTCTTAGCGGATAGTGATAAAGAGGGGATTCAAGAAAATCATAGTGGACGTAGTGAATTTAAAGAAGCTTTAAGTGATCAGTTTGGCTATGCGACACGTTATTCTTCAACTGTTAAAAAGAATATGATGTATGTGGCTTATTATCATCGCGATTATGTTGTTCGTATTGCGATTCCTTATAATGGTATCTTTGATAATATAGGACCACTTTTAGAACCATTATTTATTAGTGCTGCTTTATCATTATGTGTTGCTTTAGCTCTTTCTTATCGTTTTTCTAGAACACTTACTAAACCATTAGAAGAAATTAGTGAAGAGGTTTCTAAAATCAATGATAATCGTTATTTAAGTTTTGATCATTATCAATATGATGAATTTAATGTTATTGCGACAAAACTTAAAGAACAAGCAGATACAATAAGAAAAACACTAAAAACTTTGAAAAATGAAAGATTAAAAATAAATAGTATTCTTGATAAAATGAATGAAGGGTTCATTTTATTAGATACAAATTATGAAATACTTATGGTCAATAAAAAAGCTAAACAACTTTTTAGTGATAAAATGGAAGTCAATCAACCTATACAAGATTTTATCTTCGATCATCAAATTATAGATCAATTAGAAAATATCGGTGTAGAACCTAAAATCGTTACTCTAAAAAAAGATGCAGAAGTCTATGATTGCCATCTTGCTAAAGTAGAATATGGTGTGACTTTACTCTTTGTAAATGTCACAGATTCAGTTAACGCTACAAAGATGCGTCAAGAATTTTTCTCAAATGTTTCTCATGAATTAAAAACACCAATGACATCTATTCGTGGTTATAGTGAACTTCTTCAAACGGGAATGATTGATGATCCAAAAGCAAGAAAACAAGCATTGGATAAAATTCAAAAAGAAGTCGATCAAATGTCAAGTCTTATCAGTGATATCTTAATGATTTCAAGACTTGAAAATAAAGATATTGAAGTTATACAACATCCTGTTCATCTTCAACCAATTGTCGATGATATTTTAGAATCATTAAAAGTTGAAATTGAAAAGAGAGAAATTAAAGTTACATGTGATTTAACATCACAAACATATCTCGCAAATCATCAACATGTCCAACAATTAATGAATAACCTGATCAATAATGCAGTAAAATATAATAAACAAAAAGGAAGTTTAAATATTCATTCTTATCTTGTTGATCAAGACTACATTATTGAAGTAAGTGATACAGGTCGTGGTATTTCACTTATTGATCAAGGGCGTGTCTTTGAACGTTTCTTTAGATGCGATGCAGGACGTGATAAAGAAACAGGTGGTACAGGTCTTGGACTTGCAATTGTAAAACACATTGTTCAATATTATAAAGGAACAATTCATTTAGAAAGTGAATTAGGTAAAGGAACAACATTTAAGGTTGTCTTACCAATCATTAAGGACTCATTGTAGTCCTTTTTTTATGAAAAAGTATCTAACTTGATAAAATGTGTAATTTTACATATTTTATCAAGTTGAAGGGTGTTGTTACTCATTTTCAAGATATTTTGAATATGTTAAAATGTCATAAAAGAGAGGTAGAAAAAATGCTTCAACAAGAAAGACATGAACAAATACTGGCAAGATTAAATACAGAAGGAAAAGTAAAAGTTAAAGAACTCGCAAACGATTTTGAAGTCACAGAAGATTGCATTCGTAAAGATTTAACGTCTCTAGAAAAAGAAGGACTTTTAAAACGTATTCATGGAGGAGCCATGCAAGTAAGAAAGAACCTTCATGCTTATCACGTAGATGAACGTATGAGTGTACGTTTATCACAAAAGAAAATCATCGCGAAAAAAGCAGTTGAATTGATTGAAGAAAATACGGTGATTTTTTTAGGAATCTCTACAGTGAATTTAGAACTTGCCAAGTGTATTTACCGAAAAAATATATCACTTACAATTATTACAAATATGATTGATATTATGCAATTATTTAGACAAGGGGAGCATAAAGTAAATCTTATTTTCATTGGAGGACATTTTAATCGAGCTAAAGATGGTTTTATAGGTACTCTTGCAATTGAACAAATTCACAATTATCGTTTTGATCTTTCTTTTATCGGTACGGTAGGAATGAATGTTCATGATGGAAAAGTAACCACATATGATGTTGAAGATGGTCTTACGAAAAAAGAAGTCATGGATGCAAGTAAAAAATGTTATCTTGTGGCCGAAAATGAAAAGTTTAATTTAGATGGAAATTATGTTTTTGGACATTTAAGTGAATTTACGGGATATATTGGTGAACAAGAGTTAGGAAGTCCTTTTAAGGAAAAAATAATGGAGTATGGATTAGAAATCATTTAATGATTTCTTTTTTTGTAAAATCAATAAAACAATTATTGAATATTATTGTTTTATAACTTATAATGACCTTGTAATAATAAAAAACAATAAAAGGAGGCGTGTTATGAATTGTTTATATCAAACAAAAAGAATTTCAAAGTTAAAAGAAAAGATGTTAAGTAGTAAACGTTATGCTTCTATTGAACAAGCACGCATCATTACACGTGTTTATCAAGAAAATGAAGATTTATCTATTCCTAAAAAAAGAGCTTTATCTTTAAAAGCAGCATTAGAAGAATTAGAGATAGCTGTTGAAGAGGAAGAATTGATTGTAGGAAATCGTACCAAAGGTGTACGTTATGGGGTGGTCTTTCCTGAAAGTGGATGTTCTTGGGTCAATCAAGAATTTGAAACATTACCAACAAGACCCCAAGATCAATTTTTAGTAAAAGAAGAAGATATTAAAGAATTTAGAGAAAAGATTTATCCTTATTGGAAAGGAAAATCTTTAGAAGATGCAATTAAAGGAACTTATGGAATAGAAATTAATGAAATAAGTAAAGTGGTAAAAATTAATCAAAAAGATCATGCTCAAGGTCATATTTGTCCTGATAGTGCTTTATGGTTAAAACTTGGTCCTCAAGGTTTAATGGAAAAAGCAAAAGAAAAATTAAAGAATTGTAAAGATGAACAAAAAGAATTTTATGAATGTAGAAGCTGGATGATATGCAAGTTTTTCACAAATTTCAGCCACATCTTTTTTATTCATTTCCAAAGCTAAATCATGATAGCGAAACATAAATTTCTGCACACCTTGCATGACTAAAATAACACATTCATAAAATTCTTTT
>OLGY01001699.1_pt1 | contig 10540 bp, 9 predicted proteins | sample 1605951 | NCBI WGS metagenome assembly OLGY01 (sample SAMN03283280) | human gut metagenome | biome: human-associated habitat; material: feces | host: Homo sapiens | place: Peru | collected 2012
AAGTATTGTGGAGAAATAATCCCGCTAAGTTGTGATTATCAATACTATATCGAACCGACGAATGGATTTAAAACAGGGCAAACAAAAGAAAGCTCTGCACTGAAACCAAAGAGATCTTATGCTGGAGAAGTATCGTATTTGGGAAATGGGAAAACAGATGAACAAAGACTTGTGCTTGGTGAAGCATTAGGCATCGAAACTAGTACAGACGATGAATTGCTTGTTATGAATAAATCTGGTTTTTATATGTGTCCAGTATGTGGATATAGTGAGATTGAAAAAAGAAAATCTTGTTCACCAATAAGAAAAAAGAAACACAAGAATTATAAAAATTATAATTGTGAGAATGATGAACTTGAATATTTAAGACTAGGTCATAAATTTCAAACTGATGTCACACGGCTATCGATTCCTAGTCTTGGATTAAATGACAAAAAATCCTATGCACAAGCATTATCTTTTATGTATGCGTTTTTAGAAGGAATAAGTTTAGCTCTTGATATTGAAAGAAATGATATAGATGGCGTTTTAGAACCAAATCTAGAATCCCAAAGTTTTGACATTCTTTTATATGATAATGTGCCTGGTGGTGCAGGTCATGTTAAAAGACTTTTAAATAAAACAGCAGTAATAGAATCATTAAAAGCAGCACTTGAAAAAGTAAACGCACATTGTTGCGATGAAAATACATCGTGTTATAACTGTTTAAGAAACTATTACAATCAATCGTATCATGATAAATTACAAAGAAAGCTTGCGATTGAATCGATTAAAAAATTGTTGTTTGAAATTGATGGCGTTTCTGAGGTATATCAAAATGAACGTTGGCATTGGAAAAGAAATGGTAAGATTAATAATAAAATGAAACTTACTCTAGGTTTAGATGGCAGAAATCCAGGCAATGATTCTGCAAATGAGATATGGTCAGAATTACTAGAAGATTGCATTGATGAAAATGAGATAGATGTAATTGAACGTATCAAAGAGACAAGCCCAGACTACATTGCGAATCCTTACTATAACAAAACAATGGTAATAGAAGAAACAGGTGAAGAAATTACAGCTAGCTATGTTTGGTACAAAGAAGAAACCATGTTATTTTTAAACGAAGCATATGATGATTATCAAAAATCTAAAAAAACTGGCTGGAATGTATACTGTACAAAAATAGATTTTGATATTAAAGAATTGTTAGATAAGGTGGGTAAATAATATGGCTAAGATGATACCAGATATACCAAAACAATTTGATCCAAAAAGCCAAGAAGGATTGATGTTTGAGGAACTTAATAAATTACCAGATGATTATTATGTGTTTCATTCTTTTTCTATAGTTACTGTTATTAATGATGTTGTAAAAGAAAGCGAAACTGATTTTGTAATTTTTCATCCACAAAAGGGAATTCTTTGTTTAGAGGCTAAAGCGGGCCAAGTTGACTATGTGAATGGATATTGGAGATATGGAAGTGGTAAAAAAATGCCAAAGGATGGACCTTATAATCAAGCTAGTTCAAACAAGTGGAAACTAAAAGATTATATGCTAGCTCATGGTTTAAAGTATGAATTTGATCACTGCAAATTATTACATGGAGTATGGTTCCCAGATGTTCCTATTAGTAAATTTCAAGATAAAGTTTTACCATCTGAAGCTGACTTGAACATTACATTAACAAAGGATTCTTTTGGGAGAATAGAAGAAGAAATTAATAGAATTTTCATGTTGGAAATATCGGCTAATGTTCAAACAGAATTAACTGATGGTGATGTTAAAAGGATCCTTGAAAATGTTTTAGCTCCAAATTTTAGTTTAATATCTTTGAAGGAAATTAAAATAGAACATACTAAAAATGTATTTAAAAGAATGCTTAAAGAACAGGTTGCTTTGTTGAATTATCTAGAAGAACAAAATACTGCAATTATTAATGGACTTGCTGGTACAGGAAAAACCGTAATGGCGATTGAAAAAGCTAGAAGACATTCTGAAAAAGGAGAAGATGTTTTATTTTTATGTTATAACTCTTTTTTAAAACAGCACCTAAAAGAAACATATCCATATCCACATGTATATTATTTTACAATCGATGGTTTGGCTTGCAAATTATGTGATAACAACGCGCCAAACTACAAACTTTTAAAAACAAAATTAGAAAAGATGCTTATAGATGGTACTTTTCCATATCAACATGTAATCATTGACGAAGGTCAGGACTTTGGAAAAATTGAAACAGAAGAAGAAAACTTGATTGAATTGTTAAAAGCTAACGCTATAGATGATGAAAATAAAAAAGGCACATTTTATTTATTCTATGACAAAAATCAAATTATTCAATCACGCAGGCTTCCTAAATACATTAAAGATGCTGATTGCAAATTAACACTATATAGAAATTGTAGAAATACAGAGAATATTGCATTAACATCTTTGAGATTGTTAGGTTACGAGAACAAACCAAAATTAATAAGCGACGCAGTTATGGGAGATATTCCAGAAATATCATTTGCGAATAATGTTGAAGAAACGGTTAATGTAGTTAATACTTTGATAGACAAATTTCTAGATGATGGGTATACAAGTATTACTGTTTTGACTTGTAAAACAGAAGATACTTCAATATTAGCTGATAAGTGTAAAAATTCTAAATATAAGTACGAAAGAGGATATGTGAATTTTACTACTTGTAGAAAATTTAAAGGCTTAGAGTCTGATGCTGTTATTGTGGTGGATATTGATAAGAATTCATTTAACGATATTCAAGAGGAACAGTTGATGTATGTTGGAACATCTAGAGCTAGATACAAACTTAATTGCATTTTTAACATGAATGAAAGCGATTGTGTTGAACTGATGAATGAACGAAATATCAAGTATAACAGAAATATATTAAAATCATTTGCGACAGCTTTTAATGCTAAAGTAGTGCAAATAAAGAAAGATGATTAACAAGATTATTAATTGATTCGATTTTTTTATCTCCATCATCGAGCATAGAAATGATGGAGATTATTATATTTTTCCAACTTTAGATACTGCCAATTCTAAATCCAAGTCATGAAGACCAGGATAAGCTTTGATAAGAAAAGATAAAGGAATTTTGTTGATTACTTCACTACTTGGAATGTTGTAATACCATTGATAATAAGCATAGAACTGTCCAATCCAGTTAGGAATAAATCCTTCAAGAACTTGTCCATCTATTAAGGTGTAATTATCTTCTTTACAAAAGAAATCCCATAGCTCCTTAGCGCTCATGGTGTTAACATATGCTTGTCCTTCATCAATATATTGTCTTGTTTTACTGTGCATGTATTTATTGATGAAATCGGAAGTGTCTTTGTTTGGAAAGTCCTGTGAAACCAAATCAAAAAGCTTTCCTTGGTTTTCTACAACATCTGATAAATATTCTTTTGCGTATGCTTCCATAAGTTATCTCTCTGATAGTTTGCTAAACACATTTTTACAGTCATAATCATTAGAATTAACAAAGCGTCTTACATTAAGATCTCTAACATTATACTTTTCATTAAATTCTCTAAAGTCTACATGTATTAATTCCTTTTCTTTAAGATTATCAAAAGCCTTTTGTGAATTAAGATAATATTGAATACCCAAAATGTTCGTAGATAATAATTTATTTAAGGTATCTAAATCTAAATTATCATGTACAAATTTTTTTGTTAGGTATTTATTAGGCATCCAACCTTTAATGACATCATAATTACTAGTATCTATTTCGTATTTATTGATGAATTCTTTTGACAATACTTTGTATCTTTTAGAATCATCCACGTCTCTGTGTTTCAGTAATTCAGCAAGCCAAGATAAAACATTATATTCAGTAAAATCTAATACTTTTAAATCACTTAAATCAAGTTCATATTTGCGAACATAGGGATTAGTATTATTTGGGTTAGTTGCTGAATATTCTTTAGCTATATCTAAATTATCTAATAGGTAATTATCTACGTGATAAAGAATCATTTAGAATCCTAACTCATCATTAACTAGAATAAGATGCATTCTGTCAGTATGACGAGAGAATCTAGTGATTAAGAATTGACAACAGATAGTATCCATTGACTTACAGTTATAACACTTACCAGTTTGTTTACAAGGTGTATTAACATCAAATCTTTGAGCGTTAGTAGTAGCTGCAACATTTCTAGCTCTTTTAATAGCGTAGTCTAAATCAGGACATACTTTGTTGATGCCTACAATGAAGATTACTTTCTTAGGCCCTTGGCAAATATAAGATACTCTATTAGAATTACCATCAATATTAACTAAGATACCATCTTGGCTCATAGCATTTACACTAGAGATGAATACATCGGCATCATAGCCTCTAATCAAGCTTTCTCTTCTATCTAGTTTTTCTCTATCAATAAAGTTATAGTCGTCACTACTGATGATATCTACAAGACCAATGTCCTTAGCGCTTTGACAACCACCCATAGATATAGAAGAACCCTTAGGAATTAAGTCTAGGGCAAGTTTTAATGCCTCTTCTTTATCCTTGGCATAGTATCCCTTAATGTTTCTAGTTTCTAATTCTTTGATTGTACTCTTAGCTAATAATTCATTTCTTTTGATGATATTCTCGTTCATAAAATGGCCTCCATTTATTAAAATAATTATACTATTTAAAATCATCATATGATTATATGCATATAAGTAGGTGTTTTCTGCATATAAAACCATCAAAGTATATGCAGAAAGAAGAATAGTATATGCAGTAAATGTGTATTAATTAATAATTATCAGTCAAATATTTATGCGATTACTCAAATAAATCATCCATACTTACAACATAATTAATGATTGATGAATAAGAATTCTCAACAAGACCATAGGTTGTGATCAAGGTTGGCATAATTGCATATTTTGTCTTTGAAGCTTTAACAAAATCATTTATCTTGTTTTTAATTTTCAAATCTGTTTCCTTATCGATTACATATTGAGAATTAGAATACTTAATCTCACATAAATTGATTACTTGGTCTTTTCTTACAATCAACATATCGATTTGAGATCCGATAAGACCCTTATCTAGATCGGCATTTATTTTCCATGAATATACTTCAGTAAGCACTGAAGCGATACCTAGTTTCTTCTTAATTTGTTTGATGTGAGAAAAACATAATCTTTCAAAAGCTAAACCCATCCAAGTATTAATCTTTGGTGTATTAATTTGATTAGCCCAGAAGTGTTCATCGCTTGGATAGTTCTTTAAAAAATGATGGTAGAAAAGAGTATAAGGATCTGTTAATTGATAAAGCGCATTCTTCTTTTTATTTCCTAGGGTATTATATTTTCTAATAAAACCACAAACTTCAAGTTCCTCTAATTTACTAGATAAAGCACCTGTATTCCCAATATCTGTTTCCTTGATTATCTCATCTCTTGTAAGTCCTATCTTCTTGTTTGCCAATACTTCTATGATTTTTAAATAGCTTTCTGGATTTCTAAATATAGATGCATATAAATATTGATATTCATCTTTTAAGGGTGCATCTTTTTTGAATAACATATTATCTATATTTTGTACCAAACTATATTCTTTTTTAATAAAATCCCAATAATAAGGAACACCACCAAATATCATATAAAACTGTAATATCTGTTCCTTGTTTAGACATAAATTATTTTCAGAAACATAATTTAAACATTCATTTAATTCAAATGGTTCTAGATGGATTTGCTCTGTTAGTCGATTATACAAGCCACCTTTATTATGAATTACTTTTGACAAAATCCAAGATGTAGCTGAGGCACAAACAATCAAAACAACATCTTTTCTTGCAGACGCAAAACCATTCCAAAAGCTCTCTAGGGCCATCATCAAATCACTTCTTGCTGTATCCATCCATGATAGTTCATCTATGAAAATTACTTTCTTTTTTTCTGTTGACTGCTTAATTAAATCTTTTAGATAATCGAATGCTTCAAGCCAATTTTTAGGCTGTCTTTTAATCTTTAACCCAGCATCCTTTAGGGAAGAGAAAAACGCATATAATTGTTCCTTTGTACTACCGTTTGATAAACCAGCATGGGAAAAAGTAAAAGAATAGTTATATGCTTCTCTAACTAGATATGTTTTACCAATTCTTCTTCTACCATATATCGCAATAAAATGAGACTTATCATCTAAAGCTGCTTTGTTTAAGATTTCTAGTTCTTTTTGTCTTCCTACTAACATGATATCCTCCTTATAATTTACTTAATGTACATTTTTTTATTAGATTAAGTAAATTATAACAAACATTTTAATAGAAATATGCTAAAAATCTCGTTATCCTTTACTTAATCTCACTTTTTTTCATAGATTAAGTAAATTATAACAACGTTTTTCTCATCAGTATCAATAATTAAACTAACATTACTACTTATATCTTCAATCTTACCTTTAAACTATAATAAGCCTTGTCAAAAAAAATATTATCTGCATATAAAAGTATGTTCAGCAAATTGTATATTTATATATACACTCATTGAGTGTATAATCAAGGTCATGAATATATTAGAAATGAGAAGATGTTTAGGAGATACACAAAGTGAATTTGCACAAAGATACAATATTCCTTATCGTACTATTCAAAACTGGGAGAGCGGTTTAAGAAAACCACCTGAATATATTCTTGAACTATTAGAACACAAAGTACAAGAAGATTTAATAAACAAGAAGACGGTAATCATACCAAAATATGATAGTCAAAAGATTGATTTACCTAAGCGTACTGAATATAGAAATTATCTAGACTGGTTAAAAAGCGTTAATGAACTTATAGATGAACCAGTTGTATACGCTTTGAATCAAGCTCTAATGTGCCAAGGCATGTTTAATGGATATAGTGATGAGTATCTTGTTTGGGTATATGGCAATGATGAATTAAAAAGATACAATGGGGTAGTGGTACTTGGAAACAATATAGATGATTGTTATGTAGAGAATCATTGTGGTCTTCATTGCACTAATTTCAATCGAACTTTAAACGATTCGTTTGCGAATGAAGATATACTGGATATGCAAGGAATTACTGAAGCGTTGAGCAAATATTATTTCACACACAATGAAACTTTTAACGGGATTTATGTTGAACCAAAATATCAAAAAAGCTTTAAAAAACTAGCTCAATACGCAAAAGAATATTATGATAATAATGTCTAAAATTAGACAAAATGATATGATTGATACAGAGGTTTATTATGGCAAATAGTGTACAGTTATTAGATGAAATAGCTATGAATAGAGCATTAACAAGAATTTCTTTTGAAATTACTGAAAAGGCAGACGACATCAACGATCTTGTTTTAATTGGCATTAAGACAAGAGGTGTTCCAATGGCGAATAGAATAGTAGAAAAGATTAATGAACACAATAACATCAATGTTCCTGTGGCAAATCTAGATATTACTTTCTATCGTGATGACTTATCTAAGTTATCAGACATGCCAAAGGTAAATAATGTCCTTCCTAATATTGATGTTACTGATAAGGAAGTAGTCATTGTGGATGATGTCATTTATACAGGAAGAACTACAAGAGCTGCGATTGAGGCTATCTTTAAAATGGGAAGACCTAAAAAAATATCTTTGGCTGTTCTTGTTGATAGAGGACATAGAGAAATTCCTATTAAAGCCGATTATGTTGGTAAGAATGTGCCTACAAGCCGTAGTGAAAATGTTAAGTGTAAGTTTATGGAAACTGATGGAGTAAATGAAGTAACACTTCTAAAAAGGGATTAAATATATGGAAAATACTTTGAAGAAATTGGGTTTGGATGTTGAACTTATTAAGAGTAAATATCCTGATTTTGATGAATACATGAATATCGTTAAGTTTTATCTTAAGGATGAGTTTTTTGAAGAAATTGGAACTTTCCTTGAAAACGAAGACTATGCTTTAGCTAAGGATGCCTGTAAGGGCTTGTTTATCTTAGCTCAAGATCTTTGTCTATATCCTTTATATATTACCTTAATGGAAGTATATGAGGACTTGTGTGAAGAAGAGTATAAGGATGTTATTAAACATTATGATGAAATGAAACTTGTATATGACAGGTTTGTGGGTGCTATAAATGTTTGATGCGATTGTTGTTGGTGCAGGTCATGCTGGTGTTGAAGCCGCAATGGCTTTGGCCCATGGTGGCAAGAAGACTGCCTTAGTGACTATTTCTTTTAGTCATATCGCTAACATGCCATGTAATCCTTCTATTGGCGGTCCTGCCAAGGGTATTGTAGTAAGAGAAGTTGATGCTTTAGGTGGAGTTATGCCACGAGTTGCTGATTTAACAGCTTTACAATTTAAGATGTTAAATACTACTAAGGGGCCAGGTGTTTGGAGTATGCGTGTGCAATCTGATAAGAACGCTTATTCTTTGATGATGCAAGATCTTTGTATGCATACTGAAAACTTAACATTATATGAGGATATTGTTGAGGAAGTCTTGGCTGAAGATAAGAAGATTACAGGTGTTAGACTTCAAAAAAATGGAATCTTAGAATCTAACATTGTAGTATTAACTACTGGTACTTATATGGACTCTTGTAGAATGGTAAGTGCTACTGTTACGCCAGGTGGCCCTGATAATGAGCCTACTACTAAGAATTTAAGTGAATCTTTAAGAAAATTAGGCATTAAATTATTTAGATTAAAAACAGGTACACCAGCTAGAGTATTAACTAGTTCTATTGATTTTTCTAAGACTAGTCTAGAAGAAGGCAGTAAGCGTTTTATTAGATTTAGCGAAGATACAAAAGAAGATGAGGTTAGATCGATTGAGGAACAAATGCCTTGTTACTTAACTTATACAACAGAAAAGACTAAGAAAATTGTCTTAGCTAACTTAAATAAGTCTTCTATGTATTCAGGTGTTGTTAAGGGTGTGGGACCTAGATATTGTCCATCTTTTGAAGATAAGATTGTAAGATTCTCTGATAAAGAAAGACATCAATTGTTCCTAGAACCACTAGATGCCACAAATGAATTAACATATGTACAAGGTTTCTCTACTTCAATGCCATATGATGTACAAGAAGAAATGGTACATTCAGTAATTGGTTTAGAGAATTGTAAGATTATCAAGTATGCATATGCCATTGAATATGATGCGATAGATCCTTTACAAGTTAAAGCTTCGCTTGAAATGAAAGATATTGATGGCTTGTTTATTGGCGGTCAAATACTTGGTACTTCAGGTTATGAAGAGGCGGCAGGTCTAGGTATGATGGCGGGTATTAATGCCCTTAGAAAACTTAATAATAAGGAGCCTTTAGTCTTGAAAAGAGATGAGGCTTATATTGGTGTTATGATTGATGATTTAGTAACTAAGGGTACTAATGAACCATATCGTTTATTGACAAGTAGAGCTGAGTATCGTTTGTTGATGAGACATGATAATGCTGAGAATAGATTAATTAAATATGGTCATGAGAATGGTTTGATAAGTGAAGAGAGATATCAAAGATATCTTGATAAGGTTGATCAAAAGAATTCTTTGATTACTTATTTAAAGAATAGTAAGGTAGATTATTCAACTGGTATTGGTGAGTATTTAAATAGTTTGGGTTTTGAAGAAGATAGTATGAAGTCTTTTAATGCCTATGAGCTTGTGAAAAGACCTGGTGTTGAGTGCAAAGAAGTATTGAAGTTTTTAAATAATGATTCTTATGATGATGAGGTAGTCTTTAATACTCAAATTGAAATAAGATATGAGGGGTATATTCAAAAGGCTCGTAAAGAGGCTGATAAGATGTTAAAGATGGATGGCATGAAGTTACCACAGAATATTGATTATAGTAAGGTGGATAACTTAAGACTTGAGGCTAGACAAAAGCTTAATCAAGTTAAACCATTTACTCTAGGTCAGGCAAGTAGAATCTCGGGTATTAATCCTGCAGATTTAAATGTGTTGGCAGTATATATAAAGGAACATAAGATTTAAATGAATAAGATAAGCGTTCTTGGAGCAGGTACTTTCGGTATTTCATTAGCTAGATTGTTGGCTAATAAGGGTTTTGAGGTGACTGTTTATGTTCACAATGAAACAAAGGCTCAGTTGTTAAGGGAAACAAGACATCATGAGCGTTTTAAGGATGTTTTACTTCCTAGTAGTATTGTCTATACTTCTGATTTAAAGGAAGCTTTTAAAGATAAAGAGATGATTGTCTATGCGATACCTTCTACTAGTATTCGTGAAGTAGCAACGTCAAGTAAAGAATATGTTGAGGATGGTCAATATATTGTGGATGTTTCCAAGGGTATGGAAAAGGATAGTCTTTTAACTTTAACAGAAGTTATTGATGACGTTTATAAGAATGATACTTTAAAGTATGTTGTCTTAAGTGGCCCTACTCATGCTGAAGAAGTTATTAAAGATATGCCTACTGCGATTGTGGCTGCTAGTAAGGATTTAGAGGCTGCTAAGGTTGTACAGGAGACTTTCTCTGGTGATTTCTTTAGAGTTTATACTAATGAAGATATTAGAGGTATCGAGATTTGTGGTGCTTTAAAAAATATTATGGCTATTGCGGCAGGTTTGT
>OLGY01001703.1_pt1 | contig 10503 bp, 8 predicted proteins | sample 1605951 | NCBI WGS metagenome assembly OLGY01 (sample SAMN03283280) | human gut metagenome | biome: human-associated habitat; material: feces | host: Homo sapiens | place: Peru | collected 2012
CCGCCGGGACAGCCTGCGGGCTACGAAGGTCTATCATGAGCCGTTGATGAACGCGCCCAACGTGGAATTTTGCTGGAACAGCACCGTTTCCGCTCTGCTGCACGACAGCCGCCTGACGGGGCTTCGGCTAAAAGATATCAACACCGACGCGGAACATGACCTTGCCTGCGACGGCGTGTTCATCAGCGTGGGACGTGCCCCGGCGACGGAGCTGTTCCGACGCGAGCTGGCGCTGGACAAATCCGGCTACATCATCGCGGATGAATCCACCCGCACCAACCTCCCCGGCGTGTTCGCCGCGGGCGACGTGCGCACCAAGGCGCTGCGGCAGGTGGTCACCGCCGTATCGGACGGCGCGGTAGCCGTCCACTATGCGGAGGAATATCTGGCGGAGAATCGGTAAAGGAGCTGCGAACGATCCTCTCATCGGCAGTTCCTGTCCGCAGGCAACACGATTGCGAGCCATGCCTCATAGGAGTGCAGGGTAAGAGAATTTAAGGAGACAACATATGTGGCTGTTTTTAGGAATTTCTGCGATCATTTTTACAGGATTCAATTTGATTTACTCTTTTAAAAATAAGAATGAAAAGTGGTTTAGATTCGGAGCCATTTCTTTCACTGCATTGACCGTATGTTCGTTTTATTCAGACGGAGCGATGCGTGTGCTAAATGAAGATTGGGGAGGCTTGATGGATATCATGCCAACCATGAGCAAGGCTCTGTGGGTATGTGTAGGAATATCGATTTTATTAAACTCTGTTTCGCTCTTTAGAGAGAAATAACCATATTTCTATCTCAAGGATACCACACCCGGCTGTACCCGGCAGGTCGGTGCCTTTGCCGTAGCCTACGTGGAATTTGAAAAGCTGAACGCCGTTTCATCGGCATCAGTAAGGACTTGAAGCCTCCCGCGCAAGATTTACGCAAAACACAATCTGCCCGGTCTTCTGCTCTCCGACCCGGAGCTGCAGGCGATCCAATCCTATGGGGTCTGGCAGGTGAAGCAGCTCTACGAGAAGGTTTCCATAGGCGTCGCCCGCAGCACCTTTCTCATCGACGAGCAAGGTGTCATAGAAAAGGCTTCGTTTAAGGTCAAGCCGATACCAACGCAGCGGAGCTGCTGGGTATCTAAAAAGTGCGTCTCAGTCGTGATATCAGGAGACGAAAGAACCTCTCCCGATATGCATCAGGACACCCTACATGCTGGCAAAGGAGGCTGCGGCAAATGCCGCAGCCTCAGGCTTCATTGGGGATCGTTTGTGATGGCGCTCAGTATTCTTTTGGAAGAAAACATACTCACCATTGCTCCTGCCTTTTTAGGCAGTATGCTCGTTAATCCAGGCGATCATCGTGATCAAAGGACAAGATTGACATTAAGTTTGCTTTGTGCGTCTGGTTGACTTTCTCTCCACAATGTTTGAAGTCGTTACATACGTCTGAATTTGCTTATTGGGATGCTTGATTACGTCTATTATCAACTTACCAGCCTGCCTGCCTAAGTCCCTTACATTGATATCCACAATGGTGAGCTGAGGTTCTATTACTTGAGAGAGCGGGTAGTCATCAAACGCAACAATGCCGATATCCTGTGGAATTCTTATGTTTTTCCTGCAAAGAGCGTCAACACACCCCATGGCAATATAGTTGTTGGCGCAGATAATGGCGTCCGGCAGGATTTTATGATCCAGGAGCTTCATCGTCATAAGGAAGCTGTCTGCGCGGGTGGATTCTCCCAACCAGATATACTGATCTTCCAATTGCAGGCCGGCATTTTCGAGTTCCTGCTTTACACCTTGCAGTCGATGCAGCGACCCAAAGTCGTAATACTGTCCGCCGATAAATGCAATTTTCCGGTATCCCCGTGAAAGAAGATAAGCCGCTGCGACGGTTCCGGAGTACACATTGTTGTTGTCAATCCAACACACCTGGCTTTCAAAATTCGGCGCGCCCAACACGATGTGAGGAAAGTGCGATTTTGTAAGCAATCCGGACAAGGGATATGCTATTACGGAAACGTGGATGGCCAGTGCGTCGGCACTTTGCCGATAAATCACTTCCTTGGCTACTTCGTATGCAGTTGCCGGGTCTACTCCGCGAAGCTGAAGCCGATACCCTCTGGTGCTCAAAGACTCCTCTAAACCCGCAATAATCTCAAACATATGTGGATTCTGAAAGGCTGTGTTCGGAGCTAAATTTGCTAAAACCGCAATCGTTTTGGTCGTGCCTCTAGCAAAACTCTGTGCGCTGGCGTTTGGATAATAGTTGAGTTCCTGCATAACCCTGCGCACCCGCGCCGCTGTTTCCTCTGAAATACTGTAGTGCCCATTGATCACTTTGGACACGGTAGAAACAGAGGTGCCGGCCGCTGCCGCAACATCCTTAATCGTAATACCCATGACACAGCCCTCCATGCAGAATAATCATACAACTATTTTAAGTATAATTTATTCAGCATTGACCGTCAACAAATACGGCAAAGCCATGATTGTAGAGTTTCCTGTGGTCAAGTCCTTCGCTCCAATGCAGTTTACCGTATTCCTCGTCCAAATCAACGGCTTTGCCTCCGCGGTTGATACAGATGGTAACACGCTGATTGCAGTATTCCCTTGCGTAGATGATTAGTCCGCTTCCGCGCTCTGCAGATACCACGCGGAAATCGCCACAGCGAAGCGGTTCCAGTTTTTTGCGCATGGCGATGGCTTCCTTGAAAAAAGCACACAGAGTCGAATTTTCGTTATCCCACGGCATCGGACAACGGTATTCTTCTTCTGAAAGACCTTGAACACCCAGTTCATCACCATAGAAAACCGTGGGCATTCCGACAAAAGTCATCATAAAAAGAATGGCCAATCGATACCGCCTCATGTCTCCGCCGCACAAAGACAGAAACCGGCTCACATCATGGCTGTCCAGCAGATTCATCTGCGCCGGAGTCATCTGCATCCGATAGCGCATGAGCATATCCGTGATACGTCCCGCAAAATCCGATGCATCAATGGATTGCTCCGCAAAAAACAGATTGCAGTGCTTTCGGAAATCGTAATTCATGGTGGAGTCAAACATGTCGCCCTGGAGCCAGTGCCCTGCGCTTTCCCATACTTCGCCGATGAGCAGCACATCCGGGTCAATCTCCTTCACCGCTTTTCTGAATGCCCGCCAGAAGCCATCGTCCACTTCACTGGCAACATCCAGCCGCCAGCCGTCGATGTGGAAATTCTTCACCCAATAGCGTCCTACCTCGCAAAAGTACTCTCGCACAGCAGGGTTCGCTGTATCCAGCTTTGGCATCATCCGCTCATAGGCGAAGCATTCGTATTCCGGATAATCCTCCGGATCGTCCGGACACACCACGGGGAATTTCAAACCGTAGAACCAGTCTCTGTAAGAGGAGGTCTCTCCTTTTTCCACCACATCTTCAAAGGCGAAAAAATGCCAGCCGCAATGATTGAACACGCCGTCGATCAAAATGCGGATTCCCCGTGCATGAAGCACACGTACCAGATGATGCAGCGCCTCGTCGCCGCCAAAGCACGGGTCAACGTGAAAATAATCCAAAAGATCGTATTTGTGGTACTCTCCTGCCACAAAGATGGGATTCAGGTATACGCAGTTCACGCCCAGCTCTTCCAGATAGTCAACATTGTCGGCAATACCCCACAATGTGCCGCCCAATTTGCCGCGTACGGGCTGACCATGATAGTCAATGGCTCGATCCTGAATGGAAATGTGTTTGACCCCTGAGGCAAAGCTGTCGGGGAAAATATTGTACACCACAGCGTCATTGACCCAGTCAGGCACAACCGCAATGTCTGCCCGGTGGTTGAACGGCAGCTTGAAATACTGCGAACGGTCATCCACCAGATGATCGGTAAATACATCGCCGTAATACAGGACCCGCTCGGTACCGTCATTCAGATGGAAGTAATAATACAGTCGCTTATAGGGACTATCCAACACTACCTGCCAGTAATCATGATACAAATCGCTCGCTGCCACCTTCATGGCGACAGGAGTAAAAACGATGGGAGTAACACGGCAGGCGGTATCTCCATAGTAGAGCGTGCAGCTCTTCAAATCGCCTTTGGCGCAGCGCAGGCGAAAAACGATGTGATTTTCGTCAAGTCCATGTGCGTACTGCGACATGGGGATGTGTAAAACAGCTTCTTTTTTCATGCTTATCCTTTCACTCCGCCGGCCGTTAAGCCGGAAGTCATGTGCTTCTGGCATAGGAAGAAGATGATCAGCACCGGAATTGATACGGTAATGGACGCGGCGGCAAAAACCGGCCAGCTGCCGCTCATTTCCGTTGCTTGCAACGCATACAGTCCGGCAGCCAGTGTGTAGTTCTCCTCGCCGGTCATAAAGGTTGTAGCATAGATATACTCGTTCCACACATAAATCAGGACCATCAGAGCTGTGACAACGATACTGGGCTTCGCCAAAGGCAAAACAATTCGCGTGACCACCTGAAGAGGATTCGCACCGTCCATCCGGGCAGCTTCTTCGATTTCCACGGGTACCGTGTCAAAATAGCCCTTGATATTCCAAAGGCTGAAGACCGCCATGGTCCCGGTATAGATCAGGATAAGGCCGGTTCGGTGATTGATAAGTCCCATCGGGCGGAGCAGGCGGTATACGGCAAACATCGACAGGACAGCCGGAAACGAATTGAGCAGCACAAGGCACTTCAAAATCGGTCTGCGACCGGAAAACCGCCGCCGTGAAAAACAGTAGGCAGCCGGAATTGCTACACAGAGTGACAGGGATACAGTAACGACCGCCAGATAAACGCTGTTGCCAAGCCATGTGAGAATATCTTCACCAAAAAGGACACGGCGGTAGTTTTCCAGTGAGAAGTTCTTGGGGATAAAGGAAAAATCTGAACTCAGCAATGTGTTTTGTCCGTTGAGGGAAACACTAAGCGAATAGAGAATAGGAATCAGTGTAATAAAACACAGGACAATAAAGAAAATATTCAGTGCCGTAAGGCGAACGCGTTCTTTTTGTTTGCGGCTCATCTGGAACCCTCCTCTTGCAGCCGATACCGGGCGGAGAATGCAATCAGCAACACAAAGATAATGATGGATATGGCAGAGCTGTATCCATAGTTATTGCTGATGAATGCATTTTCGTAGGCATAGGTCAAAATAGTATGCACATGTGCGCCGGTTTTGGCTCCAGCCTGCTGTGTCAGAAGATAGATCACATCGAACTGCTTGAAGGTTGTGAAGATGGTGATAATAACAGCCGGCGCAATGATGGGACGAATGGCTGGAACCGTAATATAACGGGTGCGCTGCACCCATCCGGCACCATCAAGCAAAGCGCTTTCAAAGTAACTTTTGTCTATGCTCTGCATAGCGCCATCCATAATCATAATCATAAACGGCAGCGCCAGCCAAAGATTGACAGCCGTGCAGCAGATAAACGCCGACACATCCGAGGATAGCCACCGCATAGTCTCCAGCCCCAGCTTTTCCATCCACTGGTTCAGCAAGCCGAACTGTGTGTTGAACATGCCGGTTTTCCACAGAAGAATGGAGACATAGCCGGGCATGGCCCACGGAAACATCAGCAGTGTTTTATACAGCTTCCGAAACCGCAAGTTCTGTATATTCAAAAGGCTTGCCAGCACAAAGGCAATCACCAGCTGCAACACCATATTGACCACCGTCCACAAAACGGTTACGAGAAGCGCCGATAAAAACCCGGAATCAAAAACGAACAGCGCACGGATATAATTCTCCAAGCCGATAATGGTAAAGTCAAACCAGTGGTACACGTTCATGTTGGTCAGAGAGATATAGAACGTATAGAGGATGGGAAAGACTACTACCAAAGCAATCAGCAGGAGGGACGGTCCGGACCATAAATAGGAGCGGAGCCACTCCTTTTGCAGCTTACGTTTCATAGAAAGTTCCTCAATGCATGGCGTCAATCAAGCTGTTCGCTTGCGTCAATGCGGCAGCAAAGGCTTTGTCTACCCCCGATTTGGAGAGGTTTACATCTGTCAGCAAATTACCGACTACTGTCCACATAACATCCATTTCGGGGATATTGGGCATGGGAACGGCAATTTCAGCGGTAGTGCGCATTGCCTGCACCAGTGTATCATCACAGACACGGCTGTCATCATAGCATGCGCTGTTTGCCGGAGCACAGCCGCTTGCTTGCGCCAGCACAACACCCACTTCCGGATCCAGCAATGCATGCAGCAGCTTTTGGACGGCGTCCGTTTTGTTCTGTGCCGCGAAGGTCAGCACATGAATCCCCTGCACGCCGGAGTAGGGAGCAAGAGCCCTGCCTGTTTTATCTACGGTAGGCATCGAAGCAATGCCGAGGTCTATATTCGCTTCACGGGCAGAGGGAACCATCCACGGACCGCCGATTGTTGCGTCCGCTTTCCCCTCCAAAAACAGGGTATTCACCGTAGAATACTCCGTTTCCCCAGGCATCAGATCTACAAATTTCAAATGATACTCCAACGCGTCCTTGACTGCCTGCTGATCGGGGAACGGTGTGCCGTCTGCATCGATAATGCTGCCGCCAAAGCCGTGAATCCATGCAGCGCTGTAATAGGCGGTGCTGTGCTGCTCCACAAAGCCGTAGCGACCGCGCCCGGTGTTTTCTTTCATATACGCCAGCAATTCTTCTGTGGTGGTCGGCACCTCTTCATCCTGCATATAGCGTCGATTATACATAAACAGCAGCGTTTCAAAATACAGAGGAAGCTGGTACAAGCCTCCGTTGTAGGTCGCAGCCTCCAGCGTCATGGGGAGATAACTGGACAGTTCACTTTGTGAGATCAGCTCTGTAACAGGCGTAAGTATTCCCATTTCGACAAAAACGCCTATTTTGTCATGGGCAAATACAAACAGATCGGGAGCGGAGGAAGGATCATTGCCTACCAGCTTCAGCGAGTCTGTCAGGCTGGTTTTCTTTTCAAACCGTACCGTGATATCAGGCAGTGCCTTATCCAGATAAGCCTGTAAGGCTTCAATGACTGCGGCCTCCTTGTCGTGCCACACAACAAGAGTATTCGGATCGGCAGTTTTGCCGCCAGATCCGCCGCACGCCGCCATGGTCATTACTATCAGCAGCGCCAGCGTCAAGGCGAGAAACCGTTTCATAATATCCCCTTTCTAATACATAGTGCGGGGATGCGAAAACGCATACCCGCACTATTGTTATCAACTGTTACTTTGCCTTTTTCTTCTTTACCACAACAACGACCGCAACCGCTGCCGCAGCAGCAACAGCCAAAGCAACGCAAACAATCAGAACGGTATTGTCCTTTTCAGCGGCAACGATTTTTCTGCCGGCAGGTTCCTCATAGCTGACGGTTGCATTTTCCGCATCAGACACAACAATCCATACATCCTTTCCGACTTCAACAGACAGATCAGCGGTTTGGACAGAGCCTTCATTGGCGTTAATGATTACGGAGTTAATCCAACCGGGAACCTCGATGGTATACCAGTCACCATCCATTGTCAGAGCCTCACCGGGCCACGAAGAAAATACATTTGTGCCGTCCGGCGCAGACCATGCCCAGCAGCACGGAGCAGACCAGTCGGAGGGAACCTGAACGCGGACGGTAATATTTTCAGCCGTTTTGTTCGGATCTGTGTCGGAGAGCTCATAGCTCAGATCCTCATAAACGGTAATCCAGAGCTCCTTGCCCTCAATGCTGATATCGGCTGTCTGAACAGTGCCCTCGTTGCCGTTAACGATGACAGAATTCACCCATGTAGGGGCTTTGGCGGTGAACCAGCCGTCTTCACCCTCATCCATAGCCTGACCGGGCCATGCCGCAAATGCATTGGTACCATCGGGGGCGGACCATGCCCAAAGATTTACGCTTTTCCATGTCAGCGGCACATAAGCATGTACTGTAAACTTCTCCACATACTCGGGGATCTCTGCCATACTCTGCGCTTCATAGCTTACAGAAGCGGTCGCGTCATCGGCAACCGTGATCCAAACGGCTTTGCCGGCCTCTACCGCAATGCCTTCCGTCTGGACAGAGGCCTCACTGGCATTGACAATGATGTTCTGCACAAAGTGTGGAACATAAGTGTAATACCACCCATCATCCAAAGGCTCAAGCTGCTCGCCAGGCCATGCCTCAAAAGCGTTTGTGCCATCATCCGCCCAGGCCCAGCAGCAGGGAGCGTCCCAACCTTCAGGTACGGATACGCAAACAGGAATCATCTCGTTGCTCATCTCTTCTTCCGCAAAGGCAACCGTATAAAGCGAGGAAATGCACAAAGAAACAGCAAAAAGAATGGCCAATACCTTTTTCATCTTACTTTCCTCCATATTTTTTGTCCCAATATCACTATAGGGCATTTTTATTATAATTCACGCCAAAAATGCTGTAAATCGTTTTCTGTGAAACTGTTTTCCGTCCTTAAAATCGCCTGCCTCCCTCGATATTGCCGATTTTCTTTGTGAAAATAGCCAATTATTGCGGTTGCATTGTGGCAGTTTGCCAAGCAAAACGACATAAGTCTGTTAGCTGCATAGGAAAGCGATTTCTCATTTTCTTTGCTTCTCACCCGTTCCCTCTGTACAAAAAAGCAGGAGGATTACCACCACCGGCACTCCTCCATAACCTTTCAAGTGAACAATTTTGAGTTTTGAACCCAGGACAGCTTTTTTTAACAGACACTGCCGTGGTCGCAAAGCAAGCCCTCAGCCTTTAGGCTGGTGTTTACGGAAGCTCTTGCAGTATTCCTCAACGCCGCCGCTTGGTACAAGGTCGGCGTATGCCCCTCCGTCAGTATTTGGACGCCAGCCGTCCATGAGCTTGTCGTTCTCCATGATAAACGGGCTTGCCGTATCCTGTCCCCACGAGGTGTCATATTTCCCCATAAGGTAATCGCTCAGTGCCGTTCGGTCGGCAAAGCGCAGCATCCGGTACGGCTCCTGAAAGGCGACCTTTTCTACAAAGTACAGCGTCCCGTCCTCCGCCGTCAAAAGAACGCCAACATGCCCGACAAACAGCAGAGATTCCTCCTCGGTCGGCTTATCGTGGAAGAATACCGTGATGAGGCGGATTCTTTCATTCTCCCGAAAGGTAACGCCGCGGGAAGCCCATTCCTCTTGTACGGTTTGTACATGACGCTTGATCTCCGTGGTATCCTCCGCCTTCATGGAGGAATACAGTGCGCGGAAATCTGCAAGGCTGCTTCCGCCCAGCGCATCGGGATCTGTTTTCAGCGTTTCCTCGTCCACAAACAGCACATCTTCACCGGCATTGATTTGAGAGTCTGCGCTCACGGAGAGGAAGTCCCCAAACAGGCTCATGGCGGTGATCCGGCAGTTATAGCCCGGAAACGTCCCGTTCTTCGCCGTCCATTCGTCCTGCATTGTATAAGGGTCATATTTCGTATACAGCAGCTCTGCTTCCTCAAAGCCATCCGTAAGCCATTCCTGCTTCACGCTGTCATGAAAGCGGTCCACACGGCGGAAAAAGCCCTGAATACGCCCGTCTGCCACGCCTGCGTCGGAGAGCAGCTCCTGCAAAAGCTCCCTTGATCCGCTGTCGTTCAGGTTTGTGTACTCGATCCTTTCCAATGCCGGTCGCTGCTCGGCTGCGCCGCAGCCTGCAAGTATGGCAGCAATAAGCACTATACATAAAATGAGAATGCTATCCCGTCGTGATCTCATAGTCCTAATCTATCCTTTCTTTGGCGATCGCCCGGTTTGCTGAGGTTATTATAGCACCGAGCCATAAATCTTATGTTAAGATACAGATGCTGGGTTGTTGAAGTAAGCAGTTTTCTTCACTTCTCCGGGTGCTCTGACATGAGAAGCAGGCTTTGGAGCAGGCGGCGTGTAGGAGTATCAAAGCAAAGAACTAAAAAGCAATCATGAGTGGCGCGGATAAATAGCCGCGCCACTCATGATTGCTTTCAAAAAGTGCGGCTGCGGAGATGTTCCTCTCCGCAGCCGCATTACGGCTTGTCAGCGATTCAGCAGCACCTTCAGATCTGCCTCCGGGGTGGTGATTGGAGCAATATTGAAGTTCTCCACGAGATAGTTCAGCACATTGGGAGAGATAAACGCCGGCAGGGTGGGGCCGAGACGGATATTTTTGATACCCAGGTGCAGCAGCGTCAGCAAAATGCACACTGCCTTCTGCTCATACCACGAGAGCACCAGAGACAGGGGCAGGTCGTTGACCCCGCAGCCAAAGGCGTCCGCCAAGGCCAGCGCGATCTTCACAGCTCCGTAGGCGTCGTTGCACTGTCCTACATCCATCAGCCGCGGCAGCCCGCCGATGGTACCAAGATCCAGGTCGTTGAAGCGGTATTTTCCGCAGGCCAGCGTCAGCACCACAGTGTCGGCAGGCGTCTGCTTGACAAACTCAGTATAGTAGTTCCGTCCGGGGCGGGCTCCGTCACAGCCGCCCACCAGGAAAAAGTGCCGGATCGCGCCGCTCTTTACCGCCTCGATCACCTGATCCGCCACGCCAAGCACCGCGCCATGACCGAA
>OLGY01001706.1_pt1 | contig 10496 bp, 9 predicted proteins | sample 1605951 | NCBI WGS metagenome assembly OLGY01 (sample SAMN03283280) | human gut metagenome | biome: human-associated habitat; material: feces | host: Homo sapiens | place: Peru | collected 2012
AATGGGGCGCGAGGGGCTATGAGAATATCGCCCCCGGCGACGCTATCTTTTTCGACTGGGACGGGGACGGGAGCGCAGACCATGTGGGGCTTGTTATCGGAACGGACGGGGAGCGCGTCTATACCGTCGAGGGCAATTCCGGCGACGCCTGCAAGATAAAGAGCTACCCCGTCAATTACTCCTGTATCAAAGGCTATGGGCTGATGAACTGGAATTAACATATTTTTGAGCAAAGAAAGGAGAAATTTATTGATGGCTATGAACAAAATTGAACGTATCGACAAAGAGATTGCAAAGACCCGCGAGAAAATCACCGAGTACCAGAACAGATTAAGGGGGCTTGAAGCGCAGAAAACCGAAGCGGAAAACCTGCAAATCGTACAGCTTGTGCGCTCCATGCGCCTTTCCCCGCATGAGCTTTCCGCTATGCTTTCCGGCGGCGGTATTCCGGGCATGGAAGCCGCGCCGGGCTACCCCGCAGAACCCGCAGACCACGACACCGAAGAAATGGAGGACACCGAGAATGAATAAGAAAATCCTTAGAACCTTGACCGCACTCTGCGCCGCCCTCATGCTGACGGGCGGCTTTTCCGTCACCGCCTTTGCACAGACCCCGGAGGGACAGGACGCGACCGACGACAGCGGCGTTGTCTATGAGGAACCCGAAAAGGAAGAACCCCTTACCCCGGACGGGAACGCGACCCTTGTAGACGATTTCGGCGGCAACAAGCAGCTTATCACAGTGACGACCAAAAACGGCAATTACTTTTATATCCTTATCGACCGGGACGACGAGGGCGAGGACACCGTACATTTCCTTAATCAAGTGGACGAAGCCGACCTTATGGCACTCATGGAGGACGGAAGCACCGAAGCAGCCCCGCCCGCCGTTTGCAGTTGCACCGATAAATGCGAAGCCGGAAAGGTAAATGTGAGCTGCCCTGTCTGCAAGGACAACATGACCGCTTGCAGCGGCAAGGAAGCGGAGCCGGAAACCGAGAAACCAACAGAGCAGCCCAAAGAGAAAGGCAATACAGGCGGGCTTGTGCTTTTCCTTGTCGTGGCACTTCTTGGCGGCGGGGGCGCGTTCTATTATTTTAAGTTTATGAAGCCAAAGCAGAACGTCAAGGGCGACACCGACCTTGAAGATTTCGATTTTGACGATTACGACGAGGACGAGGGGGACGGGCTTTCTGATGAAGAACAGGAGGACGAGGAAGCATGACGCTTTTTACCGAAAACCCTTTAGAAAAAATGATGGTACAAAGACCCACCGGGCGGCGTGACAGTGCGCCGCCCGTTCCAAAATCCCCGGCGTGTATGCGTTGCCCTTATAAGGCGCAATCCCCCTGTATCGGCTATTGTCTGAAACAGGCACAGGAGAAGAAGCACACCGCGCCGGAACGCTGAAAGGAGGATTTTTTCATGGCATTTAGACTTGTGATTGCAGAAAAGCCGAGCGTGGCGCAGACTATCGCCGCCGCGCTTGGCATTAAGGGGAAACAGGACGGGTATATCGAGGGCGGCGGCTACCTCATTTCATGGTGCGTCGGGCATTTGGTACAGCTTGCGGAAGCTGCCGCCTACGGGGAGCAATATAAAAAATGGAGTTTTGACAGCTTACCCATTCTGCCGGAGGAATGGCAGTACGCCGTTGACCCGGACAAGGGGAAGCAATTCAAAACCATTAAAGAGCTTATGCACCGCGCCGACGTTTCCGAAGTGGTAAATGCGTGTGACGCGGGGCGCGAGGGTGAATTGATTTTCCGCTTTGTCTACGAAGTGGCGGGCTGCAAGAAGCCCATGCGCCGCTTGTGGATTTCTTCAATGGAGGACGGGGCGATTAAGGCGGGCTTTGCTTCCCTCAAAGACGGGCGGGACTATGGCGCGCTCTTTGCGTCCGCCCTCTGCCGCGCAAAGGCTGACTGGCTTATCGGCATTAACGCCACCCGGCTTTTCTCCTGCCTGTATGGAAAGACCTTGAACGTGGGGCGCGTCCAGACCCCGACCTTAAAAATGCTCACCGACCGGGACGCGGCTATCTCCCATTTCCAGAAAGAAAAATATTATCATGTTCGCCTTGATTTATCCGGCGCGGACGCGGCAAGCGAAAGGATTTCGGACAAGGCAGAAGCCGACGCGCTGAAAGGGGCTTGCGAAGCGGGAAAGGCGGTATGCGTTTCCCTTACCAGAGAGAAGAAAACCGCAGCCCCGCCAAAGCTCTTTGACCTTACCTCTTTGCAGCGGGAAACGAACCGCATTTTCGGTTACACCGCAAAGCAGACCCTTGACCTTGCACAATCCCTTTATGAAAAGCGGCTCCTTACTTATCCGAGGACGGACAGCAGCTTTCTTACTGACGACATGGGCGGCACCGCAGCGGACATTATCGCGCTGCTCTGCGAAAAGCTCCCCTTTATGGCGGGCGCGGACTTCACGCCGGAGATTGCAAAGGTATTAGACAGCAAGAAAGTATCAGACCACCACGCAATCATTCCCACTATGGAGCTTGCAAAGGCTGACCCGGACGCGCTGCCGGAAAGCGAGAAGAATATCCTTACCCTTGCGGGGGCGCGTCTGCTTTTTGCCACCGCCGAGCCGCATATTTATGAAGCGGTTACGGCGGTTTTCTCATGCGCCGGGACAGACTTCACCGCAAGGGGAAAGACCGTACTTGCGGAGGGTTGGAAAGAGCTTGAACGCAGATACCGGGCGACGCTGAAAGATAAGCCCGAAGCAGAGGACGGGGAAAATGAGGGCGTGACGCTGCCGGAGCTTTCCGAGGGACAGAACTTTCCTAACCCCGCCGCAAAAGTAACGGAGCATACCACAACGCCGCCGAAGCCCCACAGCGAAGCGTCGCTTCTCTCTGCTATGGAGCGAGCCGGGAACGGGGACACCGACCCGGACGCGGAACGCCGGGGGCTTGGCACTCCCGCCACCCGCGCCGCCGTCATTGAAAAACTGGTAAAGGGCGGCTTTGCAGAGCGCAAGGGGAAGCAGCTTATCCCCACGCAGAACGGAGCCGCCCTTATATCAGTCTTGCCGGATATGCTCACTTCCCCGCAGCTTACCGCAGAATGGGAAAACAATCTGACGCAGATAGCAAAGGGAGCCGCAGACCCCGGCGAATTTCTGTCCGGCATTGAAGCTATGGCGCGGGAGCTTGTGCAGACACACGCCGCAGCACTGGACGGGAAAAAGGATTTGTTCCGGGAGGAAAAGCCCTCTGTCGGCAAATGCCCCCGTTGCGGTTCCCCCGTCCATGAGGGGAAGAAAAACTATTATTGCAGCAACAAAGAATGTGCCTTTGTCATGTGGAAGAATGACCGCTTTTTCGAGGAACGCAAGACCGCTTTTTCCGCGAAGATTGCCGCCGCGCTCCTTAAATCCGGCAAAGTGAATGTGAAGAAGCTCTATTCCCCGAAAACAGGCAAGACCTATGACGGAACTATCGTTCTGGCTGACACTGGCGGGAAATACGTCAACTACCGTATCGAAGTACAGAAGAACTAAAAACTTGAATAGCAAGCATAGGAAGCGGGTACCCACTTCCGTAAATCCCTGTCCTGCCGCTGACGCGCCGGACGGGGATTTTGCTTGTTGGGAAGTTTCCCAAACCCTCTAAAAAAATGAAAAAATTGTTGGCATAACGCACAGCCCACCGTAGTACGGGGCGAACCCCAAAAGCGCGGCGGTGCGCCGCCATTTCAGAAAGGAGCGAATGAATGGAAAAGAAAAAAGGTTACTCCATGTTTGAGCGTGACAAGTTAGACCCGGCTGACAGTATGCGGATAGAGCGAAATATTTATTTTGAGGAACAGACCGCTGACCTTTCCGGGCTTACCGCCCTGCCCTTAGAACAGTTACAGGCATTGCGGGAAGAATACGCGGCGGCTGAACAGGCAGCTTTTGAAGCCTTGCAAGAACAGGCGGCGGCATGGGACGAACAGGCGGGAAAGACCCTTGCCATTGACAAAGCCATTGAGTATGTGAGGACACCCGAAGCTACGCATACCGCGAACCAGTGGGAAGCTACGGACTACGGGAAGCACATCAGCAACCGCGTCTACCAAATGCGCTACCACATATCCGAGAATACCCGGTATGACAGGGAAAAAGAGAAATCCATTCCCTATTCGTGGACGCTTTCATGGAGTATTTACACCAACAGCCCCCACAATTACGGACAGGCAAAAATCGCCGGACAGGAAAGGAAAGTCTTTGCAGACAAGGCAGCTATGGAAAAATATCTGAATGGGCGTATCAAAGCCTATCAGCATTTATTCACCGAGGTATCGCCGCCTATCCCGCCAGAGTATGCAGAGCATTTCAAAGTAAACGGGCAGCTTTTACCGGGCTATGCTATCGAGGGCGAGGAACGGGCGCAGCCTACCGCTGAAAAAGCAGCCCCCACCACAGCAGAGCCGCCACAGGACACCGAACAGAGAAAGGAGCGTGAAACCATAAACGAGCAGTTTTCAATTCTTATCGACAGCCGCAGCCGCTTTGAAACAGGCAAACCGGGCGGCGTGTGGCTTCCCATGCCGACCACAACAGAGCAGCTTCATGCGGCTATGGAAAGCGTCGGCATTACCGCAGACAATCCGCAGGATTTTTTCATCAACGGGTATTCTTCTACGGAGGACTGCCCCTTTGACTTGCCGCTTTCCGTTATCCAAAGCGCAAGCATGGACGAGCTGAATTATTTTGGAAAACTTCTGGAAATGCAGAGTGACGGGGACAAGGATAAATTTGCGGCGGCGGTTACACATGGCGAGTATGCCGGAAGCATGAAAGACCTTATCAACCTTGCACAAAACCTTGACTGTTACTGGCTCTATCCCACTGTCCGCAGCGAAGAAGATTACGGTTATTATCTTATCGACGAACTGGACGAGCTGGAGCTTCCCGAAGAAGCAAAGAAATATTTCAAGTATGAAGAATACGGGCGGGACGCAGTTAGCAAGGATAAGGGGCAGTTTACCGAACAGGGCTATATCTATAACAATCAGAACACCTTTACCGAATGGTATCGGGGAACGGAAAACGAGATACCCAAAGAATACCGCGTTATGAGCTTCCCACAGCCGGAACGCGGCGGACAGGACAAGACCTTTATGGACGCAGCCGCCACAGAGCAGACCGCCCGAACCGCCGCAGAGCAGCCACAGGAGCCGCACCCGGTTATCCCTATCGTGCTGACAGCCGGGAAGCCCGCCGAGAAATTAAAAGAGATTACCGACCGTCTGGAACAGGGCATTACGGAACTCTTTGACAGCGAGCGTTACAAGGAATATCTGAAAGTCATGTCAAAATTCCATAATTACAGCTTCCGAAACACCGTCCTTATCGCCATGCAGAAGCCGGACGCTTCCCTTTTGGCGGGCTTTTCCGCTTGGAAGAACAACTTTGAGCGAAATGTGATGAGAGGGCAAAAGGGAATTAAAATCATTGCCCCGTCGCCCTATAAAATCAAACAGGAAATGCAGAAAATCGACCCGCACACGCAGAAGCCCATAATCGGCAAGGACGGAAAGCCCGTCACCGAGGAAAAGGAAATCACCATACCCGCCTACAAGGTGGTATCCGTCTTTGACGTTTCCCAGACCGAGGGAAAGGAACTGCCGGACATTGCCGTTGACGAACTGACAGGCGACGTTGACCGCTATAAGGACTTTTTCGCAGCCCTTGAAAAGACTTCCCCCGTTCCTATCGCCTTTGAGAATATCGAGGGCGGCTCTCATGGCTACTACCACTTGGAGGACAAGCGCATTGCTATCAACGAGGGCATGAGCGAATTACAGACCTTAAAGACCGCCATTCACGAAATCGCCCATGCGAAGCTGCACGACATTGACCTCAACGCGCCAAAGGACGAGCAACCCCGCGTTGACCGCCGCACCCGCGAAGTCGAAGCGGAAAGCGTCGCCTATACCGTCTGCCAACATTACGGGCTTGACACGTCGGACTATTCTTTCGGCTATGTCGCCGGGTGGAGCAGCGGGCGGGAGCTGTCCGAGCTGAAAAGCTCCCTTGAAACGATACGCAGCGCAGCCGCCGAGATTATCAATTCCATAGACGCGAATTTTGCGGAGCTGCAAAAGGCACAGGACAAGGAGCAGACCGCCGGACAGGAGCAGCCCACCAGAGAGGGACAAGAAGCCGCGCCACAGCCGGAAGCCCCGAAAAAAGCAGATACAGCCGGGAAAGAAAAGCCGGAAGCAGCCCCGAAAGAAGCCTTTACCCCGGAAACGATTTACAGAGTGCGCCGGAACCCTTACAGCGACAGCCGGGAAAACAGCCACCTCTTGCAAGCCTATGTGACACAGGAGAACGGGCGGGCGAAAATGGGCGACGTGCTTTATACGGGAACGCCGGAGAAATGCCGCGAGCTTATGGGGCAGCTCAAAAGCGGCGAGCTGACCGAGGGCGACGTAAAGCAGCTTTACGCAAAGGCACAGGAAACGGCGCAGACCACCGGACAGGACAAGGACACCTTTTCCATTTACCAGATAAAGGGCGGGGACGAAACAAGGGACTTCCGCTTTGAGCCTTACGACCGCCTGCAGGCGGCGGGAAATGTGGTTGATAAAGCGAACTATGAGCTTGTCTATTCCGCGCCCCTTGCGCCGGAAACTTCCCTTGAAGATATTTATACCCGCTTCAATATCGACCACCCAAAAGATTTTAAGGGACACAGCCTTTCCGTTTCGGACGTGGTAGTGCTTCATCAGAACGGACAGGACACCGCGCATTACGTTGACAGCGTAGGCTTCCGGCAAGTGCCGGAGTTTTTACAGGAGCAGAAGCAGCTTACCCCGGACGAGCTGACAACGGGCGAAACAATCCAGACACCGAGGGGGACTTTCCATGTGACCGCCATGAGCCGGGAGCAGATAGAAGCCGCCGGATATGGCTTTCACCACCAGTCGGACGACGGAAAGTATCTGATTATGGGGAACGGGACGCGGGCGTTTGCTGTTGCCGCAGAGCAGCCGGAAAAGGCAAACCCCTTGAAGCATATCGAGGACACCGTAGAGCAGAACGACAACAACTTTGACGGTATCATCAACAACACCCCTACCGTTGACGAACTGGAAGCAAAGGTTAAGGCGGGAGAAACAATTTCCCTTGTTGACCTGGCTAACGCGGTCAAAGCCGACAAAGAGCGCGGCAAGGAAGCGAAGCCGGAAAAGAAGCCCTCTATCCAGGCGCAGCTTAGGGCTGACAAGGAAAAGGCGCAGAAGAAAAACGCAAAGCAGAAATTACAGGATTTGGAAAGGAGCTGACCCATGCCGAAACAGAGTAAATTTGAGAACGTGGATTTGTTCGCTTCCCTCAATGCGGTTATGAAGCAGAACACAGGCTTTTACCAGAGCGACTTGGAGATTGACAAGGAGATTATCGCAAAGGCGGCGGCAAGCCCCCGCAAGGAGGACAAGACCCTTTTGTGGTTCTGCCGCCCGTCCGGGACGCATTGCTTCCGGGAGCGCGACGTTTTCCTCAAAGACACCGCGCCCCACAACACATGGCGTTTCTACATGGAGCAGACGAGCGACCGCGTCCTTGCCTATGCAATCGAGCTAACGGGGACGGAGCGCGGGAAAATCAAGGGCAATCTGTACGAACTGGACTACGCTAAACATTATGAGCGCGTCAAGGAAAAGGAGCTGCCCGCCGATACGGTGAAGCTGATTTATGAGCATGGGGAACGGGAGATACCCGCCGGACAGTTTTTCAACGGCAATCCCGATTATGAGCTTGGAAAGTTTGAACGCTTTGAAGCCGTACCCAACGACCCGGACGCGCTGCAATCGCTCTTACAGGAAGAACGGCGCAGCCGGGAGCAGCTTCCGCCGGGGGATTTCAAGGCGCATATCGCCGCATTGCGGGACGGGCTGATTGAAACGGAAGCGCGGCGCATTGTACGGGAAATGAAGCGGCACGACACGCCGAACAGCCCCAACAAGACCCATTTCATGGTAGAGCTTTCCCCGGCGTTCATGCAGCTTGCAGCCACAAAGGACACTGACCGCCTTTTCTCCATGCTGCCCTACAAGACCCTTGCCTTTTCCAAAATCGAGGGCAGACATGGGACGTATGCGCTGATTGACAAGGGGGAGAACCGGGACAGGAAGATAAGGAAGCCCCGCCCCTCTATCCGGGCGCAGCTTAAAGCAGACAAGGCAAAGACCGCCCCGAAAAAGGCGGCGGCAAAAACAAAAAATCACGATATGGAGGTATGAGCATGATTAGACTGACTGTTGAAGAAACAAACCTTTTGAGCATTTACAACGAGGGCGGCAAGCGGGCTTTGATTGAGAATGTCAACGCCGCGCTGCCCTACATGGACGCGGATATGCGGGAGCTTGCAAAGCGCACCCTTTCCAAAGTGGACGCTTTGACCGAAGCGGAATTTGCAGAGCTTCCCATTTACGCCGCTGATGAAGTATGAACGGGGTTAAGCGGCTGACGCCGCCCCAGAGCCGGAAAGTCAACGCCCTTGTGCGCCGGACGTGCTGCAATTATGATAACGGGAACTGTATCTTACTGGACGACGGGGACGAGTGCGTTTGTCCGCAGCTCATTTCCTATTCGCTTCTCTGCAAGTGGTTCCGGGCTGCGGTGCTTCCCGCCGACAGGCTACTCTATGCGGAGCTTTACCAGACAGGGGACAAGAAGAAGTGTACCGAGTGCGGCGCGTTCTTTGCGTCAACCTCTAACAGTGTCAAATACTGCCCCGTCTGCCGGAAGCGTATCACCCGCAGACAAGCTGCCGAGCGCATGAGGAAAAGACGCACCCCTGTTACGCAGTAGGTGCGGAAAATCCCTTGATTTACAGGGCTTTCCGGGCGTGAAAATCGGATAGGCGATACTTTATACCTTTACCCCCGAAAATGGCGTTCTACTGCGTAACATTCACGAAAACAGCACCCATAAAAAGACAGGGCGCGGAAGTCATATACTGGCTTCCGCGCCCTGTTCTTTTTTTGCCTATCTGACATTTCCCTTTTCCATTTCTTCAAGCGGGAACTGCGGGAGGGCTTCTATCAGCTTCTTTGTGATAGACTGGCGCATATCTTCGTTGATTTCCTGTTTCGTGCTTCCGTCTGGCTGTCTGACCGCTACCGTCGATAGCCTGTCGATTTCGTCCTTGTAGCAATCCACGACTTTCTCCACCGCCCATTTCTCCCCGGCAACGGCGGCGCGTATGGTTTCATATTCCGGCATTTTCTGGTTTTCCATGCTCAACGCTCCTCTGCTTTTTGATAGCCCTATCATAGCACAGCGGCGGGGATTTTGCTATCCTTATCCGCGTTCTGTTTCCTTTTCCCGTTCCGGCTGTCTGTCTGCCTGTAAAATGCTGTCAATGTTCTGCTTGATAATATCATATTCCCGGACTTTCTTTTTCAATTTTCCATAGTCGGCGTAAAGGGCTTCTTTCTGCGCTTGGAGGGCTTCATACTCCGATTGCAGCGCGGCGAGGTTCGGGAGCTTCGCAATGCCCGCCGCTTTCAGTGACCTTACGGCGGCTTCATGGAGGATAATTGCCTGTTCCTGTCCGGCGCGGTACTTCTCCCTGTTCCTTGCCTTGCGGTATGCGTCATAGACAGGCTTTGTCTTTTGATAGGTGGAAACATTCTTGATAAGCACCGCCATTTCCGCAAGCCGCTTTTCGGCGTTCTTCAATGCGTCTGCCGCCTGTCCGCTTTCCGCTGCCATTTCCTCAATCCGGCTGACTAAATCCGCGTACTGCTCAATCTTATGTTCCGTCAAGAAATTCATTGTTTTAGCTGCCTGTTTCAGATTGTGGATTTTCGCCCACTGTTCATAGCCCTTACTCTGCGCTGCCTTGATACTGTTCTCAATGTCGATAAGCAGCGACACGCCGCGCTGCTCTCTGGGAGCTTTCGCCACCTTTGTCCGTCTGCCCGCTATCCGTTCCCTTACGGCTTCCTCTGTATAGTCTGCGCCGAGGGTTTTAAGGCGGGTGAAGCGTTCCTGTCCGGGGGCGCGGCATGATACATATTTCCCCGGCTTTATCTCATAGCCCGCCGCCTGTAACCGCGTTAGCAATTCCTCAAAACTGGAAACTTGGGGGATAAGCGCGTCAACAGTGGTTTTCAGCTTGCCTTTCCAACTTGTACCCGTCTTTTCTGCCTGGTACTCCGCATAGCTCTTTCCCTTGCTGCCCTTGCCGGGGACGACAACGGACAAGCCATTTTCCCGGCACAGCTTGTCGCTCATGTTCCGTATGCCGTAATAGCTCCTTTTGTTGGAATTGTATTTATGGTGGTCTACAAAGTTCACCGCGCAAAAAATGATATGGTTATGGACGTGTCCTTTGTCAATGTGCGTCGTGAGTACATACTCATGCTGCCCCTTTGTTACCGCGTCGGCAAGCTGCTTTCCGATTTCATGGGCTTTCTGATAATCGACTTCCCCCGGCTCAAAGGACTGTATCAGATGAAAGGCTAAATTGTTCCCCTTTT
>OLGY01001711.1_pt1 | contig 10440 bp, 6 predicted proteins | sample 1605951 | NCBI WGS metagenome assembly OLGY01 (sample SAMN03283280) | human gut metagenome | biome: human-associated habitat; material: feces | host: Homo sapiens | place: Peru | collected 2012
TAACGCTTACCAAAGTGGCTACAGTAGTGCTAATTCCGTTTGTAGCAACGGTTGGAACATTGATTAATGCTTGTTGCTGTATAACATTATTCTTAAGCATGTTGATAATTAAATTACCTGCAGCACTTGGTAATGCATCGATATTTAGTATAACTTCATAAACACCGCTTTTGTTTAATTCAATAGTTGATACACCGTTTAATGTTGCTGTTTTACCTTTGACAAGGCTAGCACTAGTAAACGGCAAGTATCCGTTAGTTAAAATTGTTTGATTATTTGAATAGGCTTGTAGCATATCTCTCCTTTCTAAAAGAGGGCGTTTGCCCTCTTACATGGCAAACTAATTTGCTCTATACGTTGCAACAACCGCTAGCGAATGGGTTTGCGCCTGAGCAGTAAGATGTTTGAGTTGGATATCTTACCACGCCACACATTGCATTTTGTAGCTGAAGTTGATTGATTTGATTTTGCATATCGGCAATTCTATTACCAGTAATTGCATCTAATATTTTTTGAGTATTAGCGTTGTTGGCAATTTGAATTTCCTTTGATTGAGTAATTAGATTAGCATTTACTTCAGCTATGCCTTTTTGAGTTTCATTGAAATTCTTTAAAGATTCATAGCCTAGATTACATAGACCATTTTGTAAGCCCATGTAGTCAGCTTGTAGACTATCGCTTAATCTACCTACTGCATTTTCTAGACCGTTGAAGTTCATAGCGTTACATAGTCCTGCTTCAGTAACTGGTTGGCCATTATTACCGAATAATCCACCGCCTCCCACAAATAGTAGGATAAGTAAGGCGAATATCCACATAAATGAGCCACCGCCCCAATCGTTAGTGTCTTTTTGCATTAAAGCAACATCACTTGCAGTTAATCCTTCCATGTTTTCTCCTTTCTATTTTTAAAGTAGTCGACTTACTTTAAGTACTTAAGAATTTCATCAGGATTAATCCCTTTTTGTTTTGCGACTTCATAAAACGCATTTTTAGGATTTCCATATTGTTTAATTAATTGAGCAATTTGAGGATTATTTAATAATGCTTGAGGGTTACTCATCGTTTTTAACTTTGTTACCATTTCCCCTACTTGACTCATTTTTTGGTTTGTCATCTCTTGGAATAGTTTGTTCATTATTTACCCCCTTTAACATTTCTAATACTTCTTCTCTTGTTACATAATTCTTTTGGACTTCTTCGACTTCTTCATATTTGAAAGTTCTTATTTTCGAGATACCTAAATGGTCAGATGTTTTAATATACATCGTATTATCATTTTCACTATCCATAAGAATTACACTGGAATTTGGGTATATTTGATAAGCTTTTGCACCTTCTAATCCTTGTACCCAATTTATGTTTTGATAGTAGTTAAACATAAGCACTCCTTTCGCTTATATTGTTGCTTAATTGAAAGTGATAAAAGTTTCTAATAAGGCGATATTAAATGTAAGAAAAGTACTTTTTTAGGCAATAAAAAGTTCAATAAAAAAAGAGGAGTCCTAAGACCCCTCAATGTTCATCCATCCATGTTTCTGCAACACTAGATTTTCGCTTTGGTAAAATAGGTGAATACTCTTGTACATTATCGTACTTGACTTTTAATCTAGCAATTATTCTTTTAATGCTAGATTCTGACATATGAAGTTTATGAGATTGTTCTGTAATAGACCAACCTTTAACTCTTGTACGTATAATCATTTCTTCAGTATTACTTAAACATGCTAGTTCAATAAATTCTTCTAGAATAATCTTATTCCAAGGTACTTGCTTACTCATAAAGTTTCTCCGAATACTTGTTTTGAAGTTCTTTGTTCTTCTTTTCTAATGCATTTAAATAAGCACTTATATAGTCAACATTAGAGTAATTTTGACTCTTTTTAGCGCTTGTATTTGTCCCAAGTCTTGCTTGAGCTTTAACGGTTGTAGTTGCATTGCTTCTAGTTTTGCTTGAAACCTTGCTAGAGCTTGATTTTGAGCCGTTTCTAGAGCTTTTTGCACTTTTACTACTAATCGTTCCACCACTTCCAAAAATCTCTTCATAAGCCTCTAAAATCTCATCTTCGGTGTATTTAGAAACTGTTTTAGTAAGCCCAACATCTTTTGGCTCAAGACCATTCTTTTCAATGTATTCAAATACATCATCTAAAATGCCTGCATCTTCATATCCTTTAGCAACTGCTAAGGCTTTTGAATTTGTGATTGTCTTACCATTAGAATCTTTAGCACTTTGAGCTTTAGCATTTACTTCTTTTGCAGCAAACTTTTGGTCATCATCTATACCCATATCATTGATATATGAATTTAGTTTAGTGTCACCATATTTTGTATCATACAAGTAATTTTTGCCTTTAGAGCTTGTTTCTAGCCCCTTAATGTAGTCTAAATAATTACCTTTTTTATCATCACCTGATAAATCATTGTAGTAATCATTAGCACCATAGTATTGATACAACTCAAGGTCATTTTGTAGTGCTTCGCTTGCCTTTTTATAAGCTGTATCATCGTACTCAACATTATTGTTTTCTAAAAACTCTTTTTTAGCCTTTTGACCTGCATATGTTCTAATATCACCGATTATTTTAGCTTTTTGGGAGTCATCATAATTAGAATACTCTTCACTATCAATAAACTTATTAACAAAATCAGTTTCAGTTGATAATCGTGTTTTATTCCAATTAGTATAATCTTCACCTAATAATTTGTAGGTATCACCACCATATTCTACCGACTTTGTAGAGTCACTAGGTAAAACGCTAGAAACACCTGTTTCACTATACAGTCTATAAAGTTCTTCATCGTATTTATCAATCTTTTTAGATGAATAATAACCAGGACTAGCAAAATTTAAAAACGCTCTACCTAATGCGCCCATTCCTAAGTCTTCATTTTTTTGTTCTTGCCCTTCCTTGTTAATGTAAGGTTGGTTTGTTTTACTTAAGAATGGTATTTTATTAGCTATTGTCTTGGTTGTTTTATCAATAGTTCCTTCATTTGGATAAGTTGTCCTTCTTGTATCATCAATTGTTCTCGCAGTAGCGCCAAAAATAGTAGGCACGAATTGAGACACATAATTTGATAACATGGTTGCCACAAGATTATTAAACCAACTAGATTCATCTTTATCATAGCTTTGGAATGATTTCCTTAATCCTGATAACATGCTTGTTTCAAAAATAGGATTTTCCATAGCCAAAAATAAATCGAAAGCATCATCAGCACTTAAAACACTGTCACTGTTGGCTACTTCAGCGCCCATTGATAAAGGCATAATAAATGGATCTAACCAGTCGATAGTGTAAGTACCATTTGGAGTTACAATCGCATAGTCTTGTTCACCATTGTCTTTATCAAAGTTTTGTTTCTTATCCTTATCATCATCGGTTGTTCTAAAAATACCCATTTTGGCTAAGATATATCCTAAACCCATAACACCAGCACCAGTTAAACCACTAGCTAAATTACTAGTGAATTGTGAGGTTGTTATTTCTCCTTTTGACAATTGATAAGCGTTATATGTTATTGTCTTCAATAACCCTACAGGAGAATAATTAACGCCTTGTTTAAGGATATTAATTGGTGTTCTTTTGAAAGGCACCATTGAGTCCACAATAAGCTTTGTTGCCATATTAGTGTTTGAGAACTTGCCTATAGCATTAGCCATTTTACTCTCTTCGTTAAAAGTAATTATCCTTGCTTGATTAAAAGCATAATCTCTAGCATATGCCAATTGTTCTTTTGTTAGATTCTCAAATGTTAGGTTATTAGCTTTTAGCCAACCAATCATTGTTTTTGCGTATGCTTTTCTCATGGCTGGTGCATCACTCATAAACTTAGATTGAATGTCTACAAACTTATTAAGTGTATCAGAAGAAAATTGTTTTCTAGCTTCATTGACTGACTTGGCAAATTCGCCACTACCTATGTAAGTGCTAATATCACCACCTGCATACTTGGATTTAAAGTTCTTGTAATTATTGTCATAATCTTTGACAAGCTCATTTAGTAGCGCTCTATCACTAACAGGATTGTACATACCTGCATGTTTTCCAAGTTCCATTTTTGCATAATCGGATGGTGAAATGCCTAGTTCTTTTGCTTTCTTAATGTTTTCTTCATTTTTAATAAAGTCATTAATTTTAGTCTCGCTTGGATTTTCTCTAGCAAACATTATGCCCTCAATTCCTGTTTGAACTGTTTGCTTTAAAGTAGCGACTTGTCCTGAAACAATGTTAGCTAAATAGTTCTTAATCCAGGTTCTAGGGTTGAACAACATAGACAAGTGTCTCCATGCATTTAATTGGTCAATGATTGTTGGTGGTATTTGACTTCCGATATCTTGAACTATCTTTTCAGCAACCGCTTGTTTTTGTTCTTCGGTTGTTGCATTATTCCATTCATCAATAAACTCTTGCTTTAGTTCTAATGTAGGAGCTTCGCCTTTTCTTTGGCGATTAAGTTGGTCTTGAATATCTTGAATGCTTTCTTTGATAAATTCAATTTGACCTTCTTTTGTCATACCTTTAAATGTAGCATGTTGTCTTACTGTATCACCTGATGCAGAAGATAATTGGATTGTTCTTGAGCTTAAATTATCAACGGTTTTTTGAAGATTTTTAATTGTATTTGTATCACCGTTATTAGCCTTTAAATCATCAATTTGAGCTTCTACGCTTTGAATTAGTCTTGTTCCTAAAGCATGAGCAACAGCACCATCCTCAACAGTAACCTTTCCCATTACAAAGTCATAGCAATTATCAAAGGTACCTAATTCATTAATTTTTTCATCAACAAGGCCATTCACCTTTTCATTAGTATAGCCTCTAGTATTAAGCTTACCTTGTTTAGCTCGTTCAATTATTTTGTTTGATGTTTCATCACTAACAAGATATGAATCAGCAATTGTTTTAGCACCTTTACTTACTTTGCCACTTTCATTATATGAAGGAATTTCGCTATTTCTATACGGTTCATTATTTGTAATATTGTTAGGCGCTTCATCACCAAATAAAGATGCATACTCTTTTTCTAATTCTTCAGGATTGTTTAATAGTTGATTAAGGTTTTCTTCAGCCGTTTTATTGACTAAGTCACCCATACGTTTATCAACACCTGCGGTTTGGTTGATTTCTTGAGCGTATAGGTCAAGAGTGGCGCTAGCTCTTTCTCTTACTTTGCTTTCAAACTCAGCTTCATTCATCCCCCAATTTAATTCATCAAAATGGTAGCCGTTCCATTTTTCGTTAAGGTCAGCAAGTTTATTATCGACTAGTTCGACATATTCATAACCAGTTTTAATATTTTCCGCTTCATTTTGTGAAATAAAGCCAGGGAATAAATTCATTAATTCTTGAAGTTGAGCATCCCAGCTTTGTGACAATTGTCCTTTTGTAGAGTTTCCTTCTCTAAAACCAAAAGTTCCAAAATGTCTTTTTATAAAGTCGCCCTTATCCGTTACATCATCTTTTATGCTATCCCAAATAGTTCCAGACTTTTTTAAATAATTTCGTATTTCTCTAGGATTAGATTGACCTTCTAAACCGTAAAAATCAACGCCTCTTGTTTTACCAGCCTTTATTAGATCATCAATTACATCATTCTTTAATGTTTCATCAATCTTGCCATTATCAATAATGTATTGAGTTAGATTAGTTAAGTCTTTCTTTAAAACTCTATTAATATCATTTCTTTTTGTTTCTAGCCCAAAGCGTTCAAAATTATCTATAAAATTTTGTTGAAGGCTTTCTACTTCATTAATGTTTTCAATTCCTTGATAGTTGTCATTTAAAGAAAATCTAGGCTTAGAAGTATTGTTTCCACTAACTTTTGCGTATTGGCCTTGAGTTGGGTCAACCCAAGCAACATCATTAAGATTAACTACCTTTGAATAAACCTTGCCATCACCACTGTATGATTGTGCTTCCATTATAGAAGGAGTTACAAAGATACCATCCTTGATTGGATACGAGCTATAAACTCTAATACTTCCTTTTTCAAGAGCTTCTTTTGCCATCTTATTTGTATAGCTTTCATCAAAGTCTTCGCCACTATCAAAGTATTCTTTATAATCACTATCATTTAATGCTTCTTGGAATGTTTTGATATCTTCAACACTTCTAATCCAAGTATGATAGTCATCAAGAATAGGATTATTATTTTGTATGATTTCTAATTGCTTGGCTTTTAAGTTTTTATCGTTAGTGTCAAAAAAATTGACTTCTTCACTGTTTTTTGGTAAATTATTCTCGAAGGAAGTATTTCGGTCGAGCGATTGGAGCTCGGGAGTTATACTTCCTTTTTTCATATAATCGCTAACTTGTTGATACTTCATAATTTCTTTCGCTATATCGACTTTTGAATTTCCAACATTTGAATAAACGACATTTTTATCATCGATCACTTTGTCAAGATATCTTACAACTGAGTCTTTACCATATAAACTCTTTATAAAATTGCTATCAATCTCAATATTGTTATATGTACCAGTTCCATCAGGCTTAATAGCTGTAATTAAAATATTTCCATCTTTATCGGTTGCTTTTAAAATCGCTAGTAAGTCATTACCTCTATAATTTAAAACAGCAATCGGGTCTTTTATTAGACTTGGCAGTTCAGAAACAACTTTTTCACTAACATTATGCAAATTTCTTGAATTGCCTAAACCCATAGCACTCTCTATATGCTTTTTTGTTATTAAAAGCGGTTTATCGTTGTAACCACTTTTAATCATCCAATCTGGTGAATATTCACTAACTAGAATAGCGTTATTTGTATCATTATTTTTGTTTTGAACAATATCCTTTACTGTTTGTTTGAATTGTTGCTGTGTTCTAGATTCGATTTGTTCTTTTGAAAGGATATCGCCATTTTCATTAAGGTGGTTTACCTTATCGTATTGCAACCCACTATGGGTACTTCTATTAGTTTCTTTAAAAGCTTTTAGCCAAGAATTTTCTACTTTTGTATCTAAATCACTAGATAGGTTAGATTTTAGATTCTCAAATATTCTATATCCTAAACTTTCATCATATTTAACAAGCTTATCAATCAAGTTTTTATCGCCTAAATGATTTTCAATATATTTAGCCAATACTTCACTTTCAATATTGTCAGCAACGCCTTTATACAATTTTGAGTACTTATCATAGTATTCTTGATAATCGCTAGACTCTTTAATTAAATTTTTAATGTTTTGATAGTTATTAGAGTTTTCTAGTGTATGTGTTATCTCGTGTGATAAGACTGATTGATAGTTATTATCAATATTAGGGTTTAATACAATCTTTCCATCTTTGATATAACCGTTAATAGAACTATCAAGACTTCCATCAAACGCAACCTCATAAGGAAAGCCACCATCCATGCCGTTGATAGTTTTCATAAGTGATTTAACATTTTGTTTAGCTTCGCTTGGCAAATTCATGTAGTCAAAAGCATTGATATTAATACCACGCTCATTAAGTCCTTGTTGGATAAGACCACTTGTTTTTTGAATGTTTTCCATTACGCCTACTGTTTGAGCTAAATTATCTTTAATATCAAGTCTTGTAGCCTGTACAAGATTTTCTAGTGCCTCATCAAAAGTACCTAAAGGTTGTGCCTTTTCACTTTCAAATGTTACACCATCTGATAACGGTGTCTTGGTTTGATTGTAATTATTAATATCATCATCAATAGCTTGTATTGTAAGTTCTGCTATTCTCTTTGAGCCTTCATCAGCTATAGGACTATTAAGTACACTTTCGGCATAATTTCTAGCTTCCATAGCAGAGTTATACGTTGCCTTTGAATTAACAGTTACACTAACAGCACTAGGTAAACCAAGAAGCACCGCTCCTGCATATGCTAGTGCAAACTCTTGAGCCATTTCTTGTGGATCTAATTGTGTCACTTCAACAGGGTCATAATTTTCTTTAAAAATGGTTCTACCAATTAAATTTTGTACATGGTCAGCACCCCAATCGGCAAATGTTTCAATTACTTCCTCAGCACCTTCCGAAGAACCAACTGCATTTAAAAACTTTGCTACATTATTAAAACTTACCTTACCTAATAAAGCAGTACCTAAAATATAATTTTTAGCCTCACCTGTAAAAATGCTTGCGACTTTTCCAGCATCTAATCCTTCAACTAGTCCTGTTATAGCACCGTGGATTATACCATTCACAACAGAACTACCAGCACTATTACCTTCTTCAAGTCTTTGTCTTGTTGTTTGACCTGCTCCTTGAGCGCCCAATGAAACATTAGTAAAGATATTAGCAAAGCTTGTGACATCACCAACATTTGCCATTGTTCCTAGAATATTACCAACCACTGCACTAATTGCCATAGGCATAAGCGAGTCAACTATTTGGTATCCAACTTTTTCAATACCATTAGTACCAGCCATTACATAATTTCTTAATTTTGCTGATTCATTAGCCATTTGTGTAGAAACATTGTCTTCATCAAGCATATTAAAATCTTTATCCACTATAGACTTAGCCATGTCATATAGTTGTACTGGTGTATTGATTAAATCGGTTGTTGCAGCTGCAAAATCTTCAGTCAATCTTTCAACTGCACTATCGTTAAAAGACTCGGCGTATTTTTCAAATTCGCTAACATCAAGATTGTTTTCTTTTGCCCAATTGTAGTAATCAAAACCTGTTTTTAGGCTTACACTGTCTAGGTATTCTCCTAATTCCTGGTTAGAGTTCCAACGCTCTTCTAATTGCGAATATTTATTTTGATATTCATCAATACCTATCTTTCCTTTTTGGTATTGTTCATTTAGTTTATTTACATCATTGTTGATGGTATCTACTGTGGTCTTGTATAAGTCGGCTTGACTTTGGAGCTTATCATCATCAATGGTGTTATTGTTTTTATCTACATAAGCGTGAAATTGGTTTAAACTTTCCAAATCATTATTAGATAGTTCGCCATTTTTAGCCTTTTGCTCAAGCTTTTCGGTTTCAAGAGTATTGTTAACTTTTGTGTGCATTCCTTTGGCAAAATCTCTTGCACTAACACCTTGTTCTTGAGCTTTTTTGTTTATATAATTGAGCGCATTGCCACTTGTTAAACTTACCTTGTTTTCAGTTAGAAAGCGTTCATAATCATTGTCATTTTTAAAATCGTTTCTTGTATAGTCCTTATAAGCTTTATCCTGAGCTTTGTTAGAGTTTTTATACTCTTGAGCTTTATTAAGGGTTATGTTTTCTCTAGTGTTGTTTAAATTTGCGTTGGTATCTATTTTTTGATTTCTTGAAGTTCTTTTTGTCTCGTTATCGATACCAAGCTTTTTATTTGTATTTTTAACAGTATTGCTGTAGTTATTTACATAAGTTGATGTTTCTCTTTTACTGTTTTTAATAGCATTATTAACAGTTTTAACGGTATTGTTATAATTTTGAGCATATGTAGGCGTTTTTCTCTCATTATTTTGTTTCTTTTGTTTTTTTTCGCCTGTTAAATTAAAAAAATTCATTTGTTTTCTCCTATGAAAAAGAAAGAGAGATGATTAGTCTCTCTTATATACCTGCTAATTTTTTTAAATAATTCAAATAGCTATCATCTACCGAAGCCATTTTAGTTAATTTGTTGTCAAGGTTGCCTTGTAAGGTGTTGTATCTATTCAAGTTAGCAACCGAGTTATTACTTGCTAGATTCTGATTAATAGTAGCGATTTGGTTATTAAGAGCTGTTTGGTTTCTTAATTGATTTGTAAGTCCTTTACCACTAATACCACCTCCGTATTGTTGATTTAACCATCTATCAGTTCTTGCCGAATTTAAATTAGCTTGATTTCTTTGGTCTTTGGCATTTTGCTCATTAGAAGCAATTTGCGCTTTGTAATTTTCTTCAGCCAATTGGTCAAGTTTCTTTTGGTTTTCTTCTAGCATTGCCCTGTATTCTGATATATATTTTTCATATGCATCAAAACCTGGAAAAGTATTATTTACATTTGTTGAACTATTTCCACTATAGCCACCGCCATAACTACCTCCGCCACCACCTGTAGGAACATCTTGGTTCTTTTTTGGCGGTATGTTATCCCCTGGAATGGTATGTGAACCTCCACCACCATGACTAGCTCCTGAACTAGAAACATGTGTTTTATTTGACCCAGCATTATTGTTATTGTTTACATAAGTTGGCGTTCCTTTTTTACTGTTTTTAATAGCATTATTAACAGCATTAACGGTATTGTTGTAGTTTTGAACATATGTGGGTGGTTTTCTACCAGTTGGTTTATAAACACTACCACCTTGACTTTGACGTGCCATAATTATTCCTCCTTCCCTAGCCAATCAGGGATTTCAATTCCTTTTTCTTTCAACCAATCTTTAAAAATTGTTGTCAAATACCAATTAGCTTTTAGATCTACAAAATAATGGTGCGCAGCAGTCATTATTTCATCTAATCGCTCAGGATAATCTGACATCAACA
>OLGY01001715.1_pt1 | contig 10402 bp, 9 predicted proteins | sample 1605951 | NCBI WGS metagenome assembly OLGY01 (sample SAMN03283280) | human gut metagenome | biome: human-associated habitat; material: feces | host: Homo sapiens | place: Peru | collected 2012
CCCGGGTGCCACCATCGGCAAGTGTCTGTTCATCGACCACGGCATGGGCATCGTGTTCGGCGAGACCTGCGAGATCGGCGACAACTGCACCATCTACCACGGCGTGACGCTGGGCGGCACCGGCAAGGACACCGGCAAGCGCCACCCCACCCTGGGCAACAACGTGCTCATCGGCGCGGGCACCAAGGTGCTGGGCCCGGTGTACATCGGCGACAACGCCCGCATCGGCGCGGGCAGCGTGGTGCTGTGCAACCTGCCCTCCAACTGCACGGCCGTGGGCGTGCCCGCCGAGGTGGTGCGCATCAACAACAAGGCCGTGAACCCCGCCGACGACCTGGACCAGCAGGATCTGCCGGATGTGGTGGCCCAGCGCATCCGCGATCTGGACCGCCGCATTGGTGCGCTGGAAAACGCCGCGCAGGGCGACACGCCCCCCACGGCCAGCCAGATCGCCGCACGGCAGAAACCGTAAGGGTCCCTGCACATTTTATCCAGACAGGATCCGCGAATCAAAAACAAAGGCAGCCCCTCCGCACGGGAAGGGCTGCCTTTGTTCATTCTGCCGTCTGCACCGGCACCGTGGACACAGTGATCTGTTCGTAGTCTGCGCTGTGGGCCAGATAGGTGTTCAGGTCGGACGTATTGGTGGTGATCATGCCGTCCAGCCGGGTGTAGGCCGACAGGCCGAAGGCCAGCACATCCATACCGTTGGCCGCGCCCTGCCAGAATTTGTCCTCACAGCCGGGCTTTGCCCAACGCCGGGGCAGGTACTGCACAAAGCCCGCCTCGGTAAGCAACTGGGCTGCCTCGTCCAGCTGGGCCTGGGCTGCCGCGTCGTCCAGCATATCCGCTCCGGCACAGCGCTGCAGCAGCACATGACACACCGGCCGGCGCGTCACCTCCAGCACCGAGTGGCGGAAGCCCCAGCGGGACACCGTCTTTTTGCCGTACAGCAGCACAAAGCCCATGCTGTCGCGGCGGTCGGCCCGCAGGAAACCGTGGGTGATGTAGGGCATCTGCTCGGAATAGTTGAGGGTGTCCAGCGTGCAGAAATCCAGCGGCTCCAGCGAGTACAGCTCCAGATCGTAGCGGGTGAAGTGGGAGCGGTTGTAGAAGGGCATGTTGGCGCCGTTGATGTCCGCCGGGCAGGTGCGCATGGTCACCGGGGCGTTCTCTGCCACATGATAGCAGCTGCGGATGAGCCGCAGCAGGTGGTCCAGATCACTGCCATTGATGATGGAGGCAGAACCGCCGCCCAGACGGATGGCCTGCACCTCGCAGTCGGCCAGGTCGGCGGCGTTGGCCTTGAGCTCCAGCGCCATGGCCAGCACATACCGGTGCAGCAGTTCGGTGTTGTGGCCCTCGATGAGGGTGCGCCCGCAGAAGGAAGGCTTGCGGGTGATAAAGGGAAAATTGAGCTTCATCACGACCGGATGCAGCGTTGTCGTCTCCATGTTTGTTTCAAACCTCCGCATAACAGCAATGCCGCGCCGGGGCAGGCAGATGCCCGGCCCCGGCGCGGCACCGAGAAGAAAAAAGAAAACCGATTGTGTGGAACGCACACGGTGCCGTCAGAGCAAACCCTGTTCTGGTCTTATTCTACCGGGCGCGTGCGGCTTTGGCAAGTAAAAGATCAGGCCTTTGCCTGTGCGATGCAGTCGGCCACAGCCTCCTGCACAGCCTTGACCGAGAAGCTCAGGGTGGAAGAGGTGATGGCATCCACGCTGGTGTCGCCCTGGCTGTCCACCACGGCAGCGGCCATGCTGCTGCGCAGGTCGTCCTTCATCAGGTCATCGTTGCCGGAAGAGGTGATCTTGCAGTCGGTGATGGCGTCCTCGCTGAAGGTCATGGTGACGGTCACGGTGCTGTAGCCGGAGTTCTTGGAAGCGGTGTAGGTACCGGCATAGTACTGGCCGTTGGTGGTGCGCTCCTCAGAGCCGTTCTCACCGCCGCCGATGCCGTTGTCCAGATCGTTCTTGACGTACTCGGCAGCCAGGTAACCGGTCACGAAAGCGCTGCCGCAGCTGTTGCCTGCGGTGGGGGTGTGGTACTGCACACCGTAGCGCTGGCCGCAGCAGTTGCCGACCGCGTACAGGCCGGGGATGGGAGCCTTGGCACCGGTCAGGACGCGGTACTCACCATCGGTGCAGACTGCAGCGTGCTGGCACAGGCCGCCGGAGGGGTTGCCGCCGGTGACGGAGGAAGCTGCGAAGAACGGGGGATCCTGGATCTTGAAGTGCATCATGGATGCGTCTGCGCCCCAGTCGGAGTCGTAACCGGCATCGCACATCTCGTTCCAGTGCTTCACTTCGTCCAGGAAGCCCTGCTTTGCGTCGCCCTCATAGCCCATGATGTCGGCCAGCTCTTCCAGAGTGTCAGCAGCATACAGGGTGGTGGGGTCGTTGCCGTAGCGGGCAAATGCCTGCACGGAGAAGCCGTCGGGGCCGGTCTTGTAGTTGGCCATATCCTTGCGGACCTTCTCCAGCATGTACTCGTTGCTGCGGTCCATGGCCTGATGGTCGTAGGCCTGATACTCGCAGTATGCATCCCAGTTGGAGTCGGTGACGCAGACCATCTTCTGGCCTTCGGGCATCATGTCCAGATAGCCCACGGAGCCGTGGCGGGTGATGGTCTCATTGAAGAAACGCTTGCCGTCGTTGCCGAAGATGGGCCAGATGCCGCCGAAGGGGAAGGACGGACGGCTGTTGATGCCGGCTGCCTGACCTGCACGGGGGCCTGCCTCCATGGTAGCGCCTGCCCACATCATCATGCGGATGCCGGAGCCATCACGGCCCATGGAAGAAACGTTGTTCACATCGGTGCGGTCCTTGCCGTAAGACCATGCCAGATTGCGCAGGGTATCGCACAGGTCCAGACGCATGTCCGGGTTGCCGCCAAAGTCGCCTGCTGCCACGATGACAGCGTCGGCATTGACCTGGAAGTACTTGCCGTCGATATCGGTGAAGATGGCACCCGTGACCTTGCCATTGTCGTGCACGAGGGTCAGGCCCTGAGCGCCGTAGATGTACTCGCAGCCCTTCTCCATAGCCTTCTGCTGCAGCAGGCGCACGGTGTACGGCCACATGTTGTTGGTGTTGGTCTCGGTGCCGGTATCACGCCACTGGGTCATGCCAACATAATAGTAGCTGTGGCTGCAGGGGTTCTGGAAGTGCTTGTTGCCCTTGTAGTTCACAGCGTGAGCGTACTTTGCAACATAGTCGGGGTCCAGCTCAGCCAGCATCCAGTCCAGAGCTTCGCCGGAACGGGTGGCGTAATCCTTGACGATCTTCTGGTTTGCGTGGCCCAGAGCCTTGACCATGTACTCGGTGAAGATGTCCATGGGGTCGTACTTCTCGGCACCCTTGTCCAGGAAGAACTTGGAGTTGTAGGTGGTCAGGTCGCAGGCGTAGTTGTCGTACTCTTCCCAGGTCTGCACCTCGCAGCAGATGGTGTCCAGACCCTCTTCTGCGCAGCGCAGGGCAGCGGCAGTACCAGCCTGACCGGCACCGATGACCAGGACCTCGCAGTCCTTGGTGTACTCCACCTTATCGGCCAACTGCGGCTCGTCGCCCAGCCATGCGGGCTTGTTGTTCATGAACTGCTCTTCCGGGATGTTCAGAGGATCGACCATGCCCACCATCATGGAACCCATGATGTCGCCGTTGCCCTTCTGCTCGATGTACTCCTCAGGAGTTTCGGGAGCCTTGGCATCCGGGTTGGAGCCGCGGTTGGACTGGGAGTAGCTGGTGGCAAAGATGTCGTCCCAAGTAATGGTGGAAGCAGCAGCCGGTGCTTCGGAAGCAGCGGCACTGCCTGCCACAGCAGTTATTCAGTTTTTCTATCAGTCATCTTGACCTTTTTCCGGCCCGCTGTTACAATTGGCCTATCACTTTTGCCCGAAGGGAGGCTTCTGCCGTGACCGACCGCCAGCTGCGCTGCTTTCTGGCGCTGTACGAAACACTGAACTTTTCTGCCGCCGCACGGCAGCTGTTTCTCACCCAGCCCACACTGAGCTACCAGATCCGCACGTTGGAGGAGGAGCTTGGCACCCCGCTGTTCGTGCGCACCACCTGCCGGGTGGAGCCGACGCAGGCCGGCCAGCTGTTTGCCGAGTTTGCCCAGAGCGCCCGCAAAGACTACGAGGCTTTTCAGACTGCTCTTGCGGCCGGGCAGCGCCGTGGACGTGATGAGCCTGTTCGATACCCGGTGCTACCTGCTGGCAAGCCCCAACAACCCCCTCAGTGCCGAAAGCTTCCTCACGCCGCCGCAGCTCGCCGGGCAGACCGTCTGCTTTGAGAGCTGCGATGCCGTTTTTGTCTCCATCGTCCGCCGCTGCATGGAGGAAGTGCCCATGCGCTGGCTGATGGTGCCCAGCTTCGAGAAGGAGTATGTGCGGATGCTGGCAGGTAAGTGCCTGTTCTTCAGTCCGGTGCGGGGGGCACAGCTACCCGAGAGAGTGGTTCCATGCCCTCATGTTCCCCTTCCCGCCCATGCCCACCTGCCTGTTCACCCGCCGGGACGACACCCGGCCCGAGATCCATGCATTAAAGACCCTCGCCCTCGCCGAGCACGCCCGTGCCGTGGAGGACGGCAGACTATAAATTGTATAGAAGGAGCACCGCCATGCAGTACGATTTCACCTCCATCATGGACCGCCGCGGCAGGGATGCCATTGCGGTGGACGGCCTTGGCCACGGCTTTGCACCCGACCCGCCCAAAGAGGCCTTTGACGTGATCCCCATGTGGGTGGCGGATATGAACTTTCCCACCGTGCCCACCATTCCCGCCGCCATCATCGAGCGCGCACAGCACCCGGCCTACGGCTACTTCAACGCCACGGATGAATACTATGGTTCCATCATCCGCTGGCACGAAACGCGCAACGGCGTGACCGGCCTGACGCGAGAGTGCATCGGCTACGAGAACGGCGTGCTGGGCGGTGTGCTCTCGGCGCTGGGCTGCTTTGCGGCCCCCGGCGACCCGGTGCTGCTGCACAGCCCCACCTACATCGGCTTCACCTTTAGTCTGCAGAACAACGGCTACAAGATCGTGCACAGCCCGCTGGTAAAGGACGAAAACGGCATCTGGCGCATGGACTATGCAGACATGGACAAAAAGCTCAAGGAGAGCCACATCCATGCGGCCATCTTCTGCAGCCCGCACAACCCCTGCGGCCGCGTGTGGGAACGCTGGGAGATCGAAAAAGCCATGGAGGTCTACCGCGCCAACGACTGCATGGTGATCTCGGACGAGATCTGGTCGGACATCATTCTGGCAGGACACAAGCACACGCCCACCCAGTCCGTCAGCGAGGATGCCCGAATGCGCACCGTGGCCCTCTACGCCCCCAGCAAGACCTTCAATCTGGCGGGCCTTGTGGGCAGCTACCATATTATATATAACGCTGCCGTGCGCGACCGTGTGCTGGCCCGCAGCTCCAAGAGCCATTACAACGAGATGAACGTGCTTTCCATGCACGCGCTCATTGGTGCCTACAAGCCGGAGGGCTACCAGTGGGTGGACGAGCTGTGCCAGACCCTGACCGGCAATGTAGACTTTGCCTGCGACTATATCGCAAAGCACTTCGACGGCGTGGAGGTGGCAAAGCCGGAGGGCACCTACATGCTGTTCGTGGACTGCACCAAATGGTGCGAGGCCCACGGCAAGACCATCGAGGAAGTGGAAAAAGCCTGCTGGAATGTGGGCGTTGCCATTCAGGATGGCCGCATGTTCCATGGTCCCTGCTCCATCCGCATGAACCTTGCCCTGCCCCTTGCCCGCGTGCAGGAAGCCTTTGACCGGCTGGACAAACACGTATTCAACGGCGAGTGGGTGTAAATTTTTGATACAGTAAGAGGGGCTGCTGCACTTTCGGCTAAAACGATGTGCAGCAGCCCCTTCTTCATATCGGATACAGACAACAAAAAAAGCGTTCTGAGAGATCTCCGAACGCTTGGTGGTTGCGGGGGCCGGATTTGAACCAACGACCTTCGGGTTATGAGCCCGACGAGCTACCAGACTGCTCCACCCCGCGATATTTACTTTGTGCTCTCAGCGGTTCTCGCTGACTGCTCAAGTATAATACCACAAGGGCGGGCGGATGTCAAGTATTTTTTTGATTTATTTTTTCTTCTTTTTCCAAACCACAAACCCTGCGCAGGCGGCGGCTGCGATCACCACCACCGGCCATGCACCGGCAAGGGCAACGATGACCTGCTGCAGGCCATCCACAAAGTTCTGCCAGCCAGCGGAAAGGGCACTGACAAAGCGGCTGCCGAAGCCTTCGCTGGGCGGCGAGTAGGTGCTCACCTCGCTCAGGCTCACGTACACGGTGCACTCTTCCACCTGATCGTTGTACCAGTCCATCTGGCTCTGCCAGCTCTCGATCTGGCTCTGCACGTCGGTCAGGCTGGACTCGATCTCAAGCAGGTCGGAGAGGTTGTCGGCCTGCTGCTGCAGCTGCTGCAGGCGGGTTCGCTGGTTCTTGAGATTCTCAAGCCGGGTCTCCACGTCCATGTACTGGGCGGTCACGTCGTCGGCCTGCTGGTTTTTGTAGGTCACGTTGCCTGCTTCGGCCACGGCGGCAAGAAAATTCTCATAGTTCTGCTGCGGCACCCGGTAGGTCAGGCTGACGCTGCGGCTGTTACCGGCATCCGAGTATTCACTGCTGGATTCCAGATAGCCGCCCGCTTCCGCAAGGGCAGCATCCAGTGCAGCGCGGGCTGCGTCATAGTCCTTGCTTTCCAGGCTCAGGTTCGCAGTGTAGATGATCTTTGCGCTGCTTGTGCTGCGCTGGCCCTGCGCCGCGGCGGCATCGTCGGCGGAGAAGGTGGAAACACCGTCGTCCGCGCCGTTTTCCAGCGCCATGGTGTCCAGACTGTAGTTTGCAGCCATGGGGCTGTCCACCACGGCATGCTGGGCGGCACCCGCTGCCATGCTGGCTGCGGAATACTCCACCGGGGCGCTGCTCTTTGCACCAAGGCCGATCTGGCCGGTGGCAAAGGCACCATAGCCTACCACGCACACGGCAAGGCAGGCTGCCAGTGCGCCCACCCGCTTTGCGGGGAAGCGGATCAGTTTCTTCTTCGGCTGCACCAGGGCGGACTGGGCCAGTGCCGGTGCGGCGGTTTTCATCATGGGCTGGTTCTTTTCTTCTTCGGTCAGCTGGTCGGTCATGGCCAGCAGCCTTGCCTTCAGATCGTCCGGGGCGCAGAGGTCATCCGTCTCTATCTTGTACTCATACCACCTCATCTTCGATTTCCTCCTTCAGCATCGTATGTAACTGCGCCCGGGCGCGCCGCAGCCAGCTCAGCACCGTGTTGGACGGTGCGCCCATCATCCGGCCGATCTCTGCCGCCGTATACCCCTCGTAGTAATGCAGGTAGATGGCATTGCGGTAGTTCTCCGGCAGGGCGCGCACTGCGTCCAGCACACTGCCGTCCTCAAACGCCTCGGGCGCGGGCAGGTTCTCGTCCAGCTCGGTGTCCTTCTGATGGGCTGCGCGGGTCAGGTCCCGGCAGCGGTTGATGGCCACCCGCAGCAGCCACGCCTTGAGGTGCTCCTCACTCTCAAACGTACCATTATAATGCAGGAGCTTCTCGTAGACATCCTGCACCACGTCCTCGGCATCGGCTGTGCATCGGCTGTTGTGTACGGCAGCGCGGTAAACAGCATCGCTGTATTTCTGCACTGCCAGCGTAAATACTTCGTTTCTGGTCAGCTGTCCCATAGTTTCAAGCTCTCCTTTACCGCCTGTACAGGGCTGGTGGAATTCGTATTCCACGGGGGACATTCACCCTATACACGGCTGAACGCCCCCGAAGATTGCATTGCTGGAAAAATTTATGAAAATCACCTTTTATATACTCTCTGCAGCAGAGCCACCCGCTCTGCAAGGAAGGTCTCGGCCTTCGGATGGTGCAGCCAGCGCTTGTTCGCCGCTGTGCCAGCCAGCTTTCTGCCCAGCGCTGCCGGGTCGGTATCGGCCTGCACCACATCCTGCATGGTCAGCTGCAGCGTCAGCGCCGCAGGGGTGTCCGGCAGCGGCGGCAGCGGGTCCTCCCACACAAAGGGCGGCAGAAGCTGCACCGCCACCGTGGCGCGGGTGCACTCTTCGGTGAGCAGCAGGGCTGCGGGCGTGCCGTCCGGCTGGACGTGCAGGGTGCTGTACAGCAGCTGCAGATCACCTTCGGCCAGCAGGCGGATATCCCCCTCCCGCCCGGTAGGCGAAAGGCTCAAATATTCCCGCGCCTCGTCCAGATAGATGCGCCGGGCCGGTGCCTGCACGCGGGCATACAGCGCAGGCAGCGCAAAGCGGCCCGCTTTATCCAGTGCGTGCTGCAAAAGCAGGTAGAATTCGGTCAGCGGGTAGGCCGGGTCCGGCTGCGGCATCCCGAAGTCCGGCCGCGAAACATGTCCTCCACCCATGGGGGAACCTCCTTGATAAATAACGCTGATGCGGTATTTTAAGCACAGAAGGGGCGCTGACTGCAAGGGTCAGCTTTCCATCCCGTTTGTCAAAAAGATTGACCGCACAGTCTAGAAGCAGGGCGGTCAATCTTTTTTGTTATCATCTTACCATATTCTGCGACGCATTACAACACGCCCCATTGTAAACCCTTCCGCAACTTTATTGTTGACCATCTTCCCTCTGCCGCGTTATACTCGGCCACAGATGCCTTGGAAAAATTTTAACAGAGGGGAATTCTCATATGAACAACAAAAAACTGACCACCTATCAGATGGCCGTCACTGCGCTGATGGCCGCCGCGCTGTGCGTGCTTGGCCCGCTGAGCGTGCCCATCGGGGCCATTCCCATTTCGCTGTCAAATTTTGTCATCTGCCTGACCGCATGGCTGCTCGGCCCCAAGTTCGGCACTTTGAGCGTGGCAGTGTACCTGCTCATCGGCCTTGTGGGCGTGCCGGTGTTCTCCGGCTACGGCGCGGGCATTGCCAAGCTGGCAGGCCCCACCGGCGGCTATCTGGTGGGCTACCTGCTGCTGGCCTTCATCGGCGGTCTGTTCATCGAAAAGAGCAAAGGCCAGCCGGTGATCTCCGGCATCGGCCTTGTGCTGGGTGATGCCGCCTGCTACGTGCTGGGCACCGCATGGTTCGTGTTCCAGATGCAGTGCGATCTGGGCTATGCGCTTTCGGTGTGCGTGTACCCGTTCATTGCGCTGGACCTCGCCAAGATCGTGGTGAGCTGCATCGTGGGTGCACTGCTGCGCAAGCGTCTGGTGCAGGCTGGCGTGCTGAAGCTGAAGGAAGCCTAACAAGCAAAGCAAAAGGGAGACTGCAAACGCAGTCTCCCTTTTTTGTTTGTGATCCGTTATTTTACATAGCCAAGGGTCGCAGCCATCACGGCCTTGATGGTGTGCATCCGGTTTTCTGCTTCGTCGAACACGATGCTCTGAGGGCCTTCAAACACCTCGTCGGTCACCTCCATGGCATCGCGGCCAAAGCGCTCGCCCATCTCCTTGCCCACGGTGGTCTTGTGGTCGTGGAAGGCAGGCAGGCAGTGCATGAACACAGCGTGCGGGCCTGCAATGTCCATCAGCTGCTGGTTGATCTGGTAGGCAGCAAGGTCGTTGATGCGCTCAGCCCACACCTCTACCGGCTCACCCATGGACACCCACACATCGGTGTACAGCACGTCGGCACCCTTGGCAGCCTTGGCGGGGTCCTCCTCAAAGGTGAGGGTGGCACCAGTCTCGGCGGCGATCTTCTGGCACTGTGCCACAAGGGCAGCGTCCGGCTGGTACTTCTTGGGCGCGCAGGCGGTGAAGTTCAGGCCCATCTTGGCGCAGCCCACCATCAGGCTGTTGCCCATGTTGTAGCGGGCATCGCCAAAGTAGACAAAGTTGATGCCCTTCAGATGGCCAAAGTGCTCCCGGATGGTGAGGAAATCGGCCAGGATCTGGGTGGGATGGAACTCGTTGGTCAGGCCGTTCCACACCGGAACACCGGCGTAGTGGGCAAGGTCTTCCACGATCTGCTGGCCGTAGCCGCGGTACTCGATGCCGTCGAACATGCGGCCCAGCACACGGGCGGTGTCGGCGATGGACTCCTTCTTGCCGATCTGGCTGCCGGATGGGTCGAGATAGGTCACTTCCATCCCCAGATCGTGGGCAGCGACCTCGAAGCTGCAGCGGGTGCGGGTGGAGGTCTTTTCAAAGATCAGGGCGATGTTCTTGCCCGCCAGCTGGTCATTGTGGCGGATGCCGGCCTTCTTTTTTGCCTTCAGGTCTGCGGCAAGGTCCAGCAGTTCTTCGATCTCGGCGGGGGTGTAGTCCAATAGCTTCAAAAAGCTGCGGTTCTTCAGACTCATTGTATATTTCCCTCTCTATGCAAATTTTATTGTATATTTATACTTATATTATATATTATACTGGGATTCTGAAAA
>OLGY01001722.1_pt1 | contig 10357 bp, 8 predicted proteins | sample 1605951 | NCBI WGS metagenome assembly OLGY01 (sample SAMN03283280) | human gut metagenome | biome: human-associated habitat; material: feces | host: Homo sapiens | place: Peru | collected 2012
CCGCAAGGGTATCAAGACGCTGGACGAGGTGCCCGCCCGTCTGCGCAGCACCGTGGAAGCCCTGCTGGCGGAGGTGGAAGCCGATGCTTGAAGCCTGGTCCCGCACGCGGGACGGCACCCGGAAGCTGAGCGCAAACTTCACCGTGGCCGAGTTTGCCTGCAAAGATGGCTCGGACCCTGTGTTCGTGGACAGCAGCCTTGCCGCCCTGCTGCAGAAGATCCGCGACCACTTCGGCCGCCCCGTAGTCATCACCAGCGGCTACCGCACCGCCGCTCACAACAAATCCGTGGGCGGGGCCGCCTACAGCCAGCATCTGTATGGGCGCGCTGCCGACATCCGGGTGCAGGGCATCCCGGTGGAGCAGCTGGCCGCCTATGCAGAGACCTGCCTGCCCGGCACCGGCGGCATCGGCCGGTACCCGCCCCGGGCCGGACGGGCTGTGGGCTGGGTCCATGTGGACACCCGCCCCGCCAAAAGCCGCTGGACAGGTTAAGAAGGAGGTGAACCCAATGGAAAGCATCCTGTCCGCCCTGATCGCCGGTGCCGTGACCCTGATCGGGGTGCTGATCGCCAACAGCCGCAGTCAGGCCGTGACCGACACCAAACTGGAAGAACTGACCCGCGAGGTGCGCGAGCACAACAATTTCGCCCGCCGCGTGCCCATTCTGGAAGAGCAGATGAAGGTGGCCAACCACCGCATCGCCGACCTTGAGAACCACGAACGAATGAAAGAGAGGAACTGATTTATGGAACTGAGCAACAAGATCTCCGCCGCTACCCTGGCCCGCACCGCTGTGCTCCTGCTGGCCCTGACCAATCAGGTGCTGAGCGCAATGGGCAAGCCCGTGCTGCCCATCGAGAGCACCACCGTGGAGCAGCTGGTCACCGCCGGCATCACCACTGTGGCCGCCCTCATCAGCTGGTGGAAGAACAACTCCTTCACCGCTGCCGCCGTGGCCGCCGACAGCTACCTGGCCCAGCTGAAGCAGAAGCAGTGATCGCCGACTGCCCTATATAAGGTAGAGGGCAAGGCCCCCGGAGACGCAGGTTTCCGGGGGCCTTTTTTCGTCTGCAGCAGGGCGGCAGGAGAAATTCCAGCCGGTTCTTTGCCAGAAATTCCGTCCCTCAAAAAGTGGTTTTCCGCAACAATCCGCACACTCTGCACCAGTACCGCAACCGCATCATTTCACGTCCGCAACAGTTTCTCTTTTTTCTGCAACAAGTTCTTGTGATTTGTGCAAAATATCCAATTCAGGCTTTGGAATATTTTCACAAATCATGCGTTTCTACACATTTTTTCTTGACAACCTGCACTAGAAAATGGTATAAAGGAAGCAGGATAGCAAGCCTCGAAATATGTCCATTATATGGGACAGTGGTAATGCGTAAAAGACTTGACACCATTTGAAAGGAGCCACCCATTATGACAAACAAAAACTTGAAACTCGCTGCAATGTCCGTAGCACTTACCGCCTGCGTTGCCGCCCAACCCCTGGTGGCTCACGCAGTAGACGCCCCTGCGGACCCGGAAGGCAAGGACGCTGACCCCAAGGCCGCCTTGGAAGATGGTTCCGACCTGAAGGACCAGGAGGGCAAGGACCCTGCCCAGGAGACCGGCAAGGACCAGGTGGAGGCCCCTGTGAACCAGGAGGCCGACAAAAAGGAACAGGACCCTGCCTTTGCCCCGGACACGGAGTCTAAGGATGTAGAGATCGACTACAAGGACCCCCAGCCGGACCCCAAGGACCCCGACACCACCATCACCGAGGGCGCCGTCATCGACACCAGCAAGAAGGATGAGGAGTCCGGCAAGACGGGCAAGATCGGTGAGGCCACCAAGACCGAGACCGTGGACCCCGATGCCTCCACCACTGAGGTAGAGATGGGCAAGACCACCACCCACCCCGACGGCAGCACCACCACCCCGGGTACCCAGATCACCACCGACCAGGGCACCGGCGAGGCAAAGGCTGAGACTGAGACCAAGACCCAGGAGACCGGCGATAAGCAAAAGGACCCGGAGAAGGGCCAGATCGACCTGAATAAGGAGCTGGGCGATGCTCGCAAAGACCTGACCTGGGACGGCGTGGACGCCGAAGCCGGGAAGGACCAGAAAGAAAAGGCCAAGTACAACGGCTATACCATCCAGGAGTCCAAGCCCTCTGAGGACGGCAACTCCAAGGAGCTGACCCTGAAAAAGACCGAGACCGGGAAGGAAAAGCACCTTTCTGCCGAGGATATCGCCAAGCTGATGGACGAGAGCGAGCACCTGGATAAAAAGGAGGACGGCTCCTATACCCTGAAAAAGACCGAGGACATCCTGGACGAGGAGGGCAAGGTCATCGGCACCCGTACCACGGTGTACGAGGTTACCAGGGACTCGGTGCAGACCACCACCGAGACCACCCTGAAGATCCGGATGGACAAGGGCACCAAAAAGGGCTCCGTGAAACTGGACACCCCGATCCAGCAGCCGGACATCAAGGACGAGGAGACCGAAAAAGTCCTTCTCCCCTCCGGGAAGCTGGAAAATATCCTCCAGGACCCCACCACCGTTAAAAAGGACGACGGCACCTACATCTATACTGAGACCATCCCCAATGAGGACGGCATCACCATCCGGGAGTACACCATCACCAAGACCGATGAGGCCCGGAACCTTACCTACCAGGAGCTGGCTGATCGTCTGGGCGAAGACTTTACCGGCGACCAGGATGGCGTGTACTACAAGGGTGAAAAGCTGACCGTTGAGCAGATGGAAGCCAAGCGTCACGCCCTGCGCTATCAGGTCCAGATCAAGGAGACCCACAAGACCTTCGACCAGGTGAGCGGAAAGGACGAAGCCGAAACCGCCGCCAAGACCGACGCCATCAAGGGCGCTCTGCGGAATGCTGCCAAGAAGAATGGCATTGAGCTCACTGAGGATGATCTGAAGGACATCAAACTCACAGGCGGCGACCTGATCGTTACCCGGGATGGCAAGCAGTATACTTTCCACTATACTGAGGCAGATGTCAAATATTCTGCTCCCACCTCCACCGACGACACCACCGTGGACGGCAAGGACGCCGAGGACGTGAAGGAGACCACCGTGACCGGCACCGCCTACGTCACCAGCGGCACCATCTCCTGGTCCAAACCCAATCAGGAGGGCAGCTTTACCCAATCCGTTGTTGACGCTGGTTCCAGACTCGAGGCCATGCCTCAGCGGCCCGACACCAGTCTCCCCGGTGTGAAGTACGTTAAAAAGGATGACGGCACCGAGGTCTACACCGTGACCACCAAGAAGGACGGCATCACCACCGAGACCATCTATACCTTCAAGACCGAAAAAGATGTCACCCTCACCGATCCAGAAAAGGAAGCCGCCGCTTGGGAGGCTCTTGCCAAGGCAGAGCACAAATCGGTGGAGGATTTGCAGAAAGAGGGCTACAAGATCGACAGCTCCACCTTCAACAAGATTACCAAAACCTCCTGGACCGTGGAGACCAAGACCTCCACGACCGAGACGACGAAGGAAACCCTTGACCAAACTCTCGTAGACGACACCTGGACCCTGACGGGCACTACCCTCACGACCAAGGACGGCAAAACCTACAAGAACCTGAAGAAGAACTCTGACGGCACCTACACCGCCACCAAGGAGGATGGCGACAAGACCATCACCTACACCTTTACTCTTGGGGAAGAAAAGGACCTGGATGAACCCACTATCAAGGCCATGCTGGCTGCGAAGTTCCCGGAATCCAATGGTCAGATCACTTTGGATACCACTGCTAAGACTGCCACCTACAAGGTCGGCGAAACCACCGTTACCATCGACTACAGCAACCTGAGCAAAAAGACCCTGAAGATCGACACGTCGGTCAGTGAGGCTGTCTCCGTGACAGATACCATAAAGACCGACCAGGACCTGAAGGACGCACAGGAAAGGCTGTACCAGGAGCTGAAGAAGAAGGTAGAATCCATTCAGCTGCAGGAGGGCGAGGAGCTCTGGATCGGTGACCTGCAGATCACGGACATCGGCAAGCAGAAAGAGGAGATCATCAAGCACTTTACCACGGCTGTGTCCCACGAAAATATGAGCAAGGATGAGCTGATCAAGGCTCTGCAGGAGCAGGAGCGGATCGCCAAGAACTCCACCTATGTTGCCAACGCGGGTTCCAAATACGAAGAGACCAAGAAGAACTACTACTCCGGTGAAAAGACGGGTGAATTCAAATACTTCAGCAAGGCACCGGATGGTTCCAAAATTGAGGTCTATTGGAAATCTCAGTGGTGGGGCGGCTATTATTACTATACAGACGCTAACGGCCAGGAAGTTCCTGTTCATATTAACACTGTGCACTCCGAAGAGCAGCGCGACGACATCAAACACCTCGATCTTGCTTCCGACTCCAAGCTGAATCTGCTGCCGGACGAGGACGGTAAGGTCGATCAGACCGACTGCGTGCTGGTGAGCAAGGATCTGAAGCTGGAATGGAACTACAACGCCGAAAACCTGGTCAACGGTAAGGACAACCAGCCGGTCGGCCTGGACAGTAAGATCAGCTGGGACGATGAGGGCGGCGAGGGCGACGGCCACTACGAGTATGACCGCGGCGACGCCAATAATAACCCCGACAAGAGCGCCTACTACAAGCTGACCGGCACTGTCGCCTATGATCCCATCAAGGAGAACGGAAACATCAAGCTGTATCAGGGTGGCTATGACGGTTGGGACTGGGTCAGTGCGGAAGATCAGGCCATCAATGCCTACCTGAAGGCAACTGGCAGCAACAAGACGGCCGCCAACCTCTCGAAAAAAGAGCGTGATGCCATCGTTGGCACTTATGTTGTGCGGATCGGCACCACCGGCACCAACAGCACCGGTAAGAGCGGCTATCAGGTCTACCTCAAGACCTCCGAGCTGACCGCCTACGGCTATATGTCCCGCGACGCCAACACCTGCATCAACAGCACCTACAAGCGGCAGGATGGTACCTGGGACTATGTGGGCGGCTACGACCTGATGATCAGCGACCTGGTGCAGGTCAGCGAAGGCAAGGTGGTGGGCCAGACCCAGTCCGACATCAAGACCCTTTGGGCTCCCCTGGCCATCCGCTCCACCCAGAGCCTGGAGAACAAGAGCCTGCAGCTGAACACCAAGCAAACTAGCACCCCTAAGACCGAAACCGAGAACCTTGGCAGCGGCTACCAGGAAGAAGGCAGCTTCACCTACGACGTTTCCTACGAGCACACCGACAACTACGCCAACCACTGCAACAAGGGCGTCAAGGGTACCGGCACCGGCAAGTACAAGACCTTTACCCAGCTGCTGAAGAATGCGTTCTCCGGCAAGGGCGAGACCAGCTACGATACCGGCAGCATCAGCTACACCTACCGCACCACGGACAAGGTGGACACCACCGCCCTGACCAAGGACACCAAGAAAACCACCACCGCCAAGGCAGCCTACAACTTTACCACCGTGGCCCGGAAGAACTTTACCGTCACCACCCCTGCGGACCCGGAGGAGCCCACGCCTCCCCAGGAGGAAGAAGTAGAGACCCCGGACGAAGTCGTGACCCCGGAGACCCCCGAGCTGCCGCCCGTGCAGGACGCCACCCCGGACCAGGTGATCGCTCCGGCCAACCCCGAACTGCCCCCTGTGCAGGATGCCACTGCACTGCCGCAGACCGGCGTGAACTGGATTGCCGCCCTGGGCATGGCATTCAGCGGCATGCTGCTGACCATCGCAGGCGCATTCGCCAGCCTCAAGTACAAGGAAAAGCACTGATGCTTTCCCCTTCCAACGTGATCCACGTCAAGTCGTAAACGCATAGAAAGGGCCTCCCCATTCCGGGGAGGCCCTTTCGTGTTGTGTTCGGCTTATGCTTCCGCTTTGGCAGCGCGGTACCACTGTACCAGCTTTTCGGCGTCCTGCCAGCCCTTGCGGTACATGGCTTCCAGACTCTGTTTATCCTTAGTCAGGGTGGACATGCCCTCGGTGCTGTCGGGCGCAATGACGCACCCTGTGCCCGCCTGCTCCATTCTCAGGGCGCCGTACACAGCAAAAGCCGCCCCGCAGGCCAGAACTTCCGGTGCCTGCGGGGCGGCTTTTTGCATTTATGAAACGGAGGAAAACGCTCAGAGGTCTGCGCCGTTGGAGCGGATGACCTTCTGATACCAATCGAAAGAATCTTTTTTGCTGCGGGCCAGCGTACCGGTGCCGTCGTCCTGCTTGTCCACATAGACGAAGCCGTACCGCTTGCTCATCTCACCGGTGGAAGCAGACACCAGGTCGATGCCGCTCCAAGCGATGTAACCCATCAGGTCCACGCCGTCGGACACAGCCTGCTTGACCGCCTCGATGTGACGGCGCAGGTAGTCGATGCGGTAATCATCGTGGACACTGCCGTCGGGCTCCACCGTGTCGTGGGCACCCAGACCGTTTTCCACCAGGAACAGCGGTTTCTGGTAGCGGTCGTACAGCTGGTTCATGGTGATGCGCAGGCCCAGCGGGTCGATGGCCCAGCCCCACTGGCTGGTCTGCAGATAGGGGTTCTTCACCGAGCGCACCACGTTGCCGTCGTTCACGGCCTTGCCCTCCAGGCTGGCCGCCACGCAGCGGCTGGCATAGTAGCTGAAGGAGATGAAGTCCACGGTGTTCTCCCGCAGCAGGGCGTCATCGCCGGGCTCGGCGTGCAGCTGCACCTGCTTTTCCGCAAACAGCTTGCGGGCGTAGCCGGGGTAGCGGCCCCGCACCTGCACGTCGATGAAGAGCAGGTTTTCCTGCTCCTTCTGCACCGACTCCCAGACGTCCTCCGGGTTGCAGGAGTAGGGGTAGAAGCTGCCGCCGGCCAGCATGCAGCCCACCTGATTGGCGGGGTCGTACTGGTGGGCCAGGCGGGTGGCCGTGGCGCTGGCCAGCAGCACATGGTGGGCCGCCTGATAGATCACCTGACTGCGGTTCTCGCCCTCCTGGAAGGCGATGCCTGCCCCGGAGAAGGGGCTGTGCAGCAGGATGTTGATCTCGTTGAAGGTAAGCCAGTAGTGCACAAGGCCGGAGTATTCTTTGAAGCAGGTCTCGGCGTAGCGGGCAAAGCATTCCAGCGTTTTGCGGCTGCGCCAGGAGCCGTACTGCTCCACCAGACCCATGGGGATGTCAAAGTGGCACAGGGTGACCAGCGGCTCAATGCCGTACTTCCGGCACTCCTGGAACACATTGCGGTAAAAGGCCACACCCTCCGTGTTGGGGGTCCGTTCATCGCCGTGGGGGTACAGGCGGGACCAGGAGATGGAGGTGCGGAACACCTTCAGCCCCAGCTCTGCCATCAGGGCGATGTCCTCTTTGTAATGGTGGTAGAAGTCCACGCCGGTGTGGCTGGGGTAATACTCCCCTGCCTGCAGCGTCGGGTGGGGCGTGCCGCCCAGCTTGACCTCCATGCGGTGGACACCGTGGGGCATCATGTCGATGTTGCTCAGGCCGCGGCCGCCCTCGTTGTAAGCGCCTTCGGCCTGATTGGCCGCAATGGCAGCACCCCAGAGGAAATTTTCGGGCAGTTTGTAATCAGACATAGGGATCACTCCTCTTCCGGGAGATCCTCAAAGCCGATCACCAGCGTCAGCACAAAGGACAGCACGATGGACAGCACCGAGATGCCGGCGATCCAGGCGATGCTCACACCGGGGTTGGCCGGGTCGATGAACTGCACGCCGGTGAGCACGCTGGGCGACACCATGGAACGGCTGGCCAGACCTGCCATGCCGGCCAGGCAGCCGCAGACAAAGCCGGTGATCAGGGAAGCGATCAGGGGGCGCTTCAGGCGCACGGCCACGCCGTACAGGGCGGGCTCGGTGGTGCCGGCGATCAGAGCGGAGGAAGCAGCGGCCAGAGCAGTCTGGCGCAGCTCGCTGTTCTTGGTCTTGAAGGCAACGGCCAGGGACACGCCGCCCAGGGACAGGTTTGCACCGATCTCAGAGGGCATAACGGTGCCCTCCATGCCGGTCTCGGAGATGGTCTGCAGGATGGTGGGGGTGAACACGCGGTGCATGCCGGTGATGACCAGCAGGGGCCAGAGGGCGCCCATGATGCCCACAGCCAGGAAGCCCAGCTTAGCCTGCACGAAGTAGACGAATGCGGAGATGCCCTCGCCGATCATGATGCCGACCGGGCCGACCACGATGATCGCAATGGGAGCAGCAATGAGGAAGATCAGCATGGGCTTGAGGAAGTTCTTGGTGACAGCCGGGGTGATTTTGTCGATGGCACGCTCAATGTAAGACAGGATCCAGGTCATGCACAGGGCCGGGATGACGGTGTAGGTGTACTTGACGCCCACCACCGGGATGCCCAGGAAGTGTGCGGCGGTATCGCCGACCGTGACAGCCTCCATCATGGTGCGGAAATCCGGGTGCAGCATCAGGCCTGCAATGGCAATGGCGATGAACATATTGGTGTTGAACTTCTTGGAAGCAGAAGCGGCCACCATCACCGGCAGGAAGTAGAAGGCTGCATCACCGATGGTGTTCAGGATCTTGTAGGTCTCGCCGTCGGCCGACAACACGCCTGCCATGCCCAGCAGCATGACCAGCAGCTTGACCATGGAGCCGCCGATGATGGCGGGGATCAGCGGGGACATGGTGCCCACAACTGCATCCAGAATGTTGTTGCCCACCTTCTTCAGGGTCAGGGGCTCCTTCTTCTCGCCGCGGGCCACCTGGCTTGCCTCGCCGAAGTCGCCCATCTTGAGCACTTCGTTGTAGGCCTCTTCCACATGGTTGCCAATGATGATCTGGTACTGGCCGCCCTGGTTCACGACGCCCATCACGCCGTCGGTCGCCTTGACGGCTGCGTCGTTGATCTTGCCCTCATCCTTCACCACAAAACGAAGGCGGGTCATGCAGTGGGTCACGCTGGCAATGTTCTCCACACCGCCGATGTTCTCTACGATCTTTTTTGTGATCGCAGCATAATCTTTTGCCATGGTTGTTTCTCCTTTACCCTTTTTACCGTTTTAATATCCAATTTCCGGTCGAAGCGCTTCCGATGCGTCCATTATAGACGCAGGCAGGTGGTTTGTCAGCAGTTTCCGGGCATAAAAAAACAAGTGCCGTTTTTTTGCACTTGTTTTTTCCGGGTAACACCCTGTTTTTTATTTTTCGCTTTTTTCAGATGGCTGCCGGGCCCTCGGAGGTGTAGCGGTAGAGCTTTTTGCCCAGCCGTTCCACGATGCTCATGGCCGGGAGCTGCGTGGTCACATCGTAGACTCCCAGCCGCTCGTAGGTGACATAATAGGCCAGATTATAGTCCGAGAGTTTTGCGATGGTGCAGTTTTCCGTGTTGGTCACGCTGAGGATCTGGCAGTTCTGCTCCTTGAAGCGCATCACATGGCCGATGGTGTCGCGGGACTCGCCGGACACCGAAAACACGATCACCAGCGAATTTTCCACGAATCGGCTCTCGGTGGGGTAGTGGGGCTCGTCGATGTACAGGCAGAACTTGCCCATGCTGGAAAAATAGCGTGCCCCGTACTTGGCCACGATGCCGGACATGCCGCTGCCTACAAAAAAGATGTGCCGGGCCTGAAAAATGACCCTGGTCAGCATGTCCAGCTTCTGCTCAAACTCCGCCGAGCAGGTCTTTTTCAAAAAGTCGATGACCTCCGACACATCGTCCTTGACCGGCGGCTGCTTTGCCTGTTCCAGATGCTGGCGCAGCCGGATCTTGAACTCCGCGTAGCCGTCGCAGCCCGCCTTTTTGCAGAACCGGAGGATGGTGGAGGTAGACACATGGGCGGCATCCGCAAACTCCCGGATGCGCATATAGCACACCTTGTCCGCGTTCCGCACAACATACTTATAAACTTCCAGCTCCAGATCATTCAGGCTGCAGATCATCTCTTCGCTGAACATCGGCCGCCCCTCCCTCGTGGTGGTTTTTGTTCCAGTATACTGTATTTTTTGCCGCGTTACAATTCCCCTGCTCAGAAAAAAGCCGCCGCACGGTGGCAGGGCCGTGCGGCGGCAGAAACATGCTTTGGGGAACCGATCAGATCAGGCTCAGGGCCTCTTCGTCGCCCACGAGGGTGAAGTCGGGGTGCATCTGCAGGATGCTGGCGGGCACTTCCGGGGTGACCGGGCCGAAGAAGGCCTTCTTCACGATCTCGGCCTTGCCGGTGCCGTTGACCACCATCAGCACCTTACGGGCCTGCATGATGGTCTTAATGCCCATGGTGTAGGCCTGCTTGGGCACCAGGTCTACGTTGCCGTCAAAGAAGCGCTTGTTGGCCTCGATGGTCTCCTGGGTCAGGTCCACACAGTGGGTCTCCAGCTCAAAGGCCTCGCCCGGCTCGTTGAAGCCGATGTGGCCGT
>OLGY01001729.1_pt1 | contig 10335 bp, 6 predicted proteins | sample 1605951 | NCBI WGS metagenome assembly OLGY01 (sample SAMN03283280) | human gut metagenome | biome: human-associated habitat; material: feces | host: Homo sapiens | place: Peru | collected 2012
AGTGCGGTCAGCTGTGCACTGTAAGCCTTGGTCGTTGCAACGGCAATCTCGGGACCTGCCCAGGTGTACATTACACTGTCCGCTTCTCTGGCGATGGAACTGCCAACGACATTGACGATACCCAGTACCTTGAATCCATTTGCCTTGGATTCCCGCAGAGCTGCCAGCGTATCCGCCGTCTCGCCGGACTGGCTGATGACGATGACCATGTTGCCCTTCTGCAGAATGGGATCACGATAACGGAATTCACTTGCCACATCCACTTCTACCGGAATTCTTGCCAGACCTTCAATGACATATTTCGCGGTAACACCGGTGTGATATGCGGAACCGCAGGCCACAATATGGATCTTTGTGATCTCCTGAATCTCCGCATCACTCATGTTCAATTCCTCGATCACGATATCATTATCTTTGATTCGGGGAGAGATGGTATCGTTGATCGTCTTCGGCTGCTCGTAGATCTCCTTCAGCATGAAATGCTCATAGCCGCCCTTTTCCGCAGCATTGGCATCCCAGTCGATGGTCACGGGTTTTTTGGAGATCTCTTCTTCGTCCACTGAGAAGAATCTAAGACCGTCTTCCTTCAGTTCCACCACTTCCTGATTATCTACATAATATACGGTTCTGGTATATTTCAGAATTGCAGGAACATCAGATGCGATAAAGCTGCCGCTTTCACTCTTGCCTACGATCAGAGGACTGTCTTTGCGGGCAGCGAAGATCTTATCCGGCTGATCAGCGAACATGATACCCAGCGCATAGGAGCCCTCTACACGATGCAATACCTTAGTGATCGCTTCCAGGGGATTTCCCTTATAATAGTAGTCTAACAGATGCGCCAGTACCTCGGTATCGGTCTCAGAGATGAACTGATACCCCTTATCCTGCATCTTTTTCTTCAGTGGAATATAGTTCTCAATGATTCCGTTATGTACTACAGCAATAGTACCGGCGTTATTCATATGGGGGTGGGAATTGATATCACTGGGAGCACCGTGGGTTGCCCAACGGGTATGCCCGATACCGGAAGTTCCCTTCATAGACTCGCCTCCGTGTGTCAGGTTTTCCAGAACCTTAAGTCTTCCGACAGCCTTTTTGGTGTTGATCTTCTCCCCATCAAAAATAGCCATACCCGCGGAATCATATCCACGGTATTCCAGTTTGGACAGACCGTCTAAAATGATCGGTGCTGCCTGTTCTGTTCCAATATATCCTACGATACCACACATAGTCATACATCCTTTCTGTTCTGTTTCCAGTATTCTTTGTTGGAAGTAAAAGCAAGGACCCATTTCCCGGGGAGCCTGCGATAATTCTTACCTAATAGATAACCTGCATATTTACAGGCACATTGTATATAAAAATGGGGCAATTTGCCGGACATATGATTTTTCCGCAAATATGCTGTCACATCTTTCACCATTCGTTTTCCCTCGGACTCCGAAGGATATGCTGCGAAGACTTCCGGATGTTCTGCCTGGGATACCCCCAGGTCAAAATTCCTGTGGAACTGCTGCCCATTGGTATAATTATGGGAATGGACCACCCGGGCATCCGCCGCATAAGCGATCGCGTAACCCGCTTCCACCGCTTTCGCCGCATAGATCATATCTTCATTAAATATGGTATGTTTTACGAATCCACCCAGTTCCTCATAGATCTCCCGGCGATATGCCGCACACACATTGGAGCAGAAAAATGTCTTGATCCCCAATGTTTTAAGATCTCCTGCGGATTTGATCCGCGACTGTGCCGGATAATTAAAGTCCCTGGTATAACATTCCACCGGTGCACAATCCTCTCTCGGCAGCTGTCTTGCATAGGATACCGCCACCCGATCCCGCAGTGGTTCCGTCAGTCGTTCGATCAGATCATCATCTGCCGGCATGGCATCCTGGGTCATCATAACAAAAATATCTGCGGAAGATTTTTTCACACCCACGCGTCTGGTGCCGCCATGATCAAATTCTCTTTTGGAGACATGGTATACTTTAACGTTCTGATATTTCTCCAAAAAACTGGTTCCATAGATCAGCTGCTCAAAATATTTTTCCTCGGTGTTCAGGAGGATCACTTCATGTACCGGCACGCTCTGACTGTCAAGCTTATCTAATAATGTAAATAGTTCTTTCCCCGGTTTATACAGGGGAATGATCACATCAATCTCCATTGCAGAGCGCTCCTTACTTTCCCAATCTCTGGTCTATTATACTTTATCCCTGTCTGTTACACAAGACTTTTTCATATGACACGAGGGAGCCCCGGTGCTCTCCGGAAGACTCCCTCGTCAGTTCTTTTCTTATTTATTCAGATAAGGTGCCGTATCGGATGCAATCTTTCTACTGTATTCCTTTACGCTGTCGGTCACGCTGTAGTTCGCATCATCAAACAGGAACTGATGCAGCCATACAACATTGCTCTCCAGATCCATAGGCACTACGCTGCTTCCCTTCGCACCGATGTTACCGGTAGCCCGCATGGTCTCCTCCGGGAAACCTCCCTCGTCCACAATACGATATTTTGTGATGTTAGCCAGCAGATCCAGAATATCCTTGGAATCCAGGCTGGTATAAATATCACCGATGGCACTGTTAAATACCTTGGACAGGGTATCGTAATCCGCTTTCTTCGCCTGATCTTCAATCGCCTGGATCACTTCTCGCTGACGTGCGGCACGCTTGAAATCATTACCTGCGGTATATCGGATACGGCAGTAAGCAGTCGCCTGCAGACCGTTTAACAGCTGCATTCCGGTCTCTGTTACCGGTGTGTAGTCACATTTTAAGACCTCTGCAATACCGATCTGGTAGTTATTGATATGCTTGATCTCCTCGGAGTCCACATCGATATAGACACCGCCCAGACCGTCGATGACTTCACTCAGTCCTCTGTAGCCCACAGTTACAAAGTTCGTAATATCCATATCCAGATTCATGTTTAACATCTTAACTGCCTGCTCCGCTCCGCCATAGGAATAAGCAGCATTACACTTCTGATAGGAGTCGGTACCGATGTTCAGATACGTATCACGATATACACTGACCAGTTTGATATCACCGGTATCCATATTGATGCTGGCGATCATAATACTGTCGCTTCGGCTGCCCTTGTACAACTGGCTCTCCTTCGTCGCATCCACACCGAACAGTGCAATGTTCATATAACCCTTCATTGCTTCGTCCTGTTGTACTTCTTCCGGGATCCGGAGTTCTTCCGTCTCTAATACCGTTACCTTGGGACCTTCATTATTTGTATGGGTCATTACCAGATACAGTACTGCTACCATGATCAGGATAACCGCGATCTCTACACCGAAGATGATAACCTTTCTTCTCTTCCTGGCAGCACGCTGCTTGGCGGATTCTCTCCTTTGTCCGTTACTGTTGCCAGCAGGTCTCGATCCGGCAGGTCGCTGTCCCGCAGGTCGCTGTCCATTTCCGGAAGGTCTTCTTCCGCTTCCGGCAGGTCTCTGACCATTGCCGCCATTGTAGTTAGAATTTGTTGCCATCTTGTTTTCTCCTTGTGTTAATAAGCATTTTTATTGATAAATCCTGTGAAAAACGTCATAAGAATGATCTTAATGTCAAACCCGAGGGTCCAGTTCTCAATGTAATAAATATCATATTCGATCCGCTTCTTGATGGAAGAATCACCACGCAGACCGTTGACCTGTGCCCATCCCGTGAGACCCGGCCTCACCTGATGTTTTACCATATATCTCGGGATCTCTTCCTTGAACTTTTCCACGAACTGGGGACGCTCCGGTCTCGGTCCCACCAGGCTCATATCCCCTTTCAGGATGTTGAACAGCTGCGGAAGTTCATCAATACTGGTCCGTCTTAAGACCTTACCGATTCCGGTGACTCTGGGATCGTTTCGCACTGTCCAGCCCTTTTTCTCCTCCGCTGCGGTCTGCATTGCCATGCTGCGGAATTTGTACATGTAAAATGATTTATTATGAAGTCCTACCCGTTCCTGCTTGAAGATCACAGGTCCCGGACTGGAACATTTTACCAGAATTGCCGACAACAACATGATCGGTGACGTAATGATGATGCCGAACAGGGAGCCGACAATATCCATAGCTCTCTTGATCACCATATTTCCGGTGTTGGTCAGCGGCACATACCGAATATTGATCACCGGCAGTCCCATGAGATCCTCCGTGTAAGGTCTGCTGGGAATCAGGCTGCTGTAGTCGGGAATAAATTTCGTATGCACGCCGGATTTCTCACAGATATCCACAATGCCTTCCAGATAATCATAATCTTTCAGGGAAAGCGTGATCGCAATCTCGTCCAGCTTGTTCTCCGGAAGAATATACTCCAGATTCCCCAACGTTCCCAGGACTTTCACTCCCTTATAGGTAGTACCACCCGGAATGTGCTCATCCAGAATACCGCATACCACATATCCCCACTGGGGATTGCTTAAGATTCTGTCAATATACTCTTCTGCCGCTCTGGAATATCCCACCAGCAAAATATGCTTCAGATTGTATCCCTTTTTCCGGAGTGTCCGCAACGCTTTTCTCATTATGATGCGGGATACCGAAGTCAGAAATACATTCAGCACATAAAAAATTGCCATGACGGATCGTGAAAAGTTGATCTCACGGATGATCATATACAGAATAATGATCAATGCCGCCAGGCCGATGGTATTTGCCTGCAGAATGCTGTAAATCTCATGTCTGCGGCGCACGGTCCGCTTTGGAGAATACACACTGCACCGGTAATACAGGAACATATAACCGGGTACAATAAAAGGAAGCAGCTTATAATACTCCTGCACAGGCAGGACACCGATTCCGGGACCGTCGTTCAATATATAAAATTTGATATAATAGGCAAGGACAAAGGATATGGCTGTGATCAGCGCATCCATTATCACAAGAAGCCTGTTAAAGACTTTCTGGTTGTCTTTTATCATATGGGTCACCCAATCTGTAAGTCTGAAAAGCTTCTTTTTAACGATTTCATTCTACAATAACGGTGTTTTTTTCTCAACTTAAGAATTTATGAAGCCAATTCTTAAGATTTCATAAGAATTCGAAACATATTGAGATACAGCTGCCACTGGATCTTCACATAATTCCCCAGATGATGCCACCGGAAGGGAACTTTGTGCTGTCTTCCCAGGGTTCCCACCGATCTTCTCAGGCCCGCTGCCAGTCCTTTCAGATATAGTTTTCCCATTCTTTTCTTACAAAAAAACAAAAACTTTATGCCAAATCCAAGCAAAAAAAACGGCAGGTTCAGAATACACTGCAAAAGCGGCATATTCTTGCCGATCACATAAATACTGTTGGCAGACGCAAGTAACGTTTTCCGGGGATTGTATCTGGATCCCGTGGAAGCACTGCCATAATGCAGCACGGCAGCCTTCGGTTCATACCGGTTCTCATAGCCGTAGATCCGGGCACGGTAGCCGATATCCAGATCTTCCAGATAGGCAAAATGTTCTTCATCAAAATAACCGATCTCTTCAAATACGGATCGTCTGTAGATCGCGGCACCGCCACAGGCGGAAAACACCGGGAGAGGCTTGTCATAATCCGCCGCCGGTCGTCCCTTCCCCCGGGAATAGGCCCATCCCAGCACACAATAACGGTCTCCGGCATCATCAATGAGCTCCGGTCTGTCCCACATCAGCATCTTCGCACTGACGGAAAATATCTTTTCGTTTTCGCAGATGGCATCATATAAGCCTCTTACAAAACCTGCTTCTGCCTTTGTATCATTGTTCAGAAGGATCACATATGGTGTCTTCGCTTCCCGGATCCCCAGATTCACTGCATGACAGAATCCGGTGTTTTCCGGCAGAGAAATCAGGCGCACACCTTCCCCACACCACTCCTTTTGCAGATATTCCACGCTGCCGTCCACGGAAGCATTATCGATGATCAGCACTTCATATTCGGGGGCATTTTGCTGCTCTCTGCACAGAGAGGTCATGCACTCTGCCAGATATTTCATTCCGTTGTAATTTGGTATAACGACCGTTATTTCACTCATAATGGCTTAAACTCCTCCGGATATTCCGGTAGATAGAGTAATCTTCCTCTTTTCCGTAACGCTTCGGACAACTGCAGACTTAATTCCCGGATATCCGCTCCCTCCGGCAGCGTAGTGACATTAAACATCGGCTGTTCTTCCGGTAGTCTCCGAATCTCGGTATACGGAACTCCCACGATTTTTTCAAACACTTCCCTACATTCAGACTGGATACGGATACAGCGAAGATCCAGCGCCTGCGCATCCTGGGACAGCTCCGCGCGGTGCAGATATCCGCCGAATCCCTTCGGCAGTCCTTCATAAAATACGGTTCCGTCTGCCGTCATTCTGCCGCCGATGATCTTGCCAGTTTTCCCTGACAATACTCTGCCGCCTACGGCTGCCACATCCGGGCGGTTCTGTAATACATCGGTATACTGTAAACGATAAAATCCCACATGCCTGGTCTCACAGGCAGTCGCAGGGATCCCCCGCAGTGCCGCATGATCCTGCAATGCTCTCATCCCCGCATCATACGCATATTTTTTGCTGTTTGGATTAGCTGCTGTGGATGCCTCATGACATCTCCAGTGATACAGCACCTTCGGAATATGGAGTATTCTCTTCTCCGCAGTCTGTCCTCCCTCTGCCAGCACTTCCGCTACACAGCGCAGTACCAGATCATAGTCCTGGGCACCGTCAAATTCCGGACGGAATTGCAGGCTTTTCAGTAATTTACTCTCCATTACCAGAAAATGACAGATATAGTTATTGCTAAGAATTAAATCGTAATTAAATTCTTCTTTATGGTTGGGCTCATAGTATCTGGTCTCTTCTCCGTCACATTTGTCCTCATCGGAATAAGCCAAAGCAACGTTGATTCCTTTGTCACATGCTTTGGTGACTGCGTCTGCCATTTCGTACAACGCATCCGGTGTCAATACATCATCATGATCCAGCAGACCGATATACTCTCCCTTTGCATAGGGAAGTGCCTGATTGGTATTGGCAGCGATTCCCGCATTTTCTTTCAGATGCACATAGCGTAGCCTGGGGTCTGCTGCGACAGGTTCTGTCTCGCCATCCGTCGGCTGCTCCTTCAGGAATCCCTGCTGCATCAGCACCTCCTCTACACTGCGATCCTCCGTGGCATCTGCCAGGATCAGTTCCCAATGGGGATAGCTCTGTTGCATAACGCTTGTTATCATTCTGTTCAGATATACTTCCGGTGTTCGATATAAGGGTACCACAATACTGAACGTGATCGGCCTCTCCCATTTTCTCCGGCTCTGCTTCTCCAGCTCCTCTTCCGAACAGGGTACAAAAAAATAGCGGTCTGTCTCTGTCAGGCGCTCCCTCACAGAGATCCAGGTTTCCCTCAGGCCGTTACGTTGCAGATAATATAGAGTTTTCTTAAGGTTTGCCTTGTTTAGCTTTGCCACAGATACCTCCATCTTTTCATAAAAGAGCAAACCGCCCTGCACGGGCGATTCGCTCTTTTGAAGACTAATATGATTTATGGAGCACTGCCTTACAGTACTGCCTTTACATCCTCGGTCAGCTTCTCTACCTTAGCCTGTGCATCCTCTAAGCTGGTTCCCTTGACACCCATGTAGAACTTGATCTTGGGCTCGGTTCCGGAAGGACGTGCACAGCACCATGCATTATCGGGAAGCTCGAAGTACAGAACGTTGGACTTGGGAAGTCCTGTGGTAGTCTTCTCTCCGGTCTCCATGTCGATGATAACATCGTTCTGATAATCACGGAACTTCTCTACCTTCAGATCTCCGAATGCCTTCGGAGGATTCTTACGAAGCTTCTCCATGATCTCGGCGATCTGTCTTGCGCCGTCGATACCCTTCATGGTGATGGTGTACTGGGTCTCCTTGAAGTAACCGTACTTCTCATACATGGATACCATCATATCCCACAGAGTCATGTTGTGCTTCTTGCAGTAAGCTGCCACCTCGCACAGACACATTACCGCTACGATCGCATCCTTGTCTCTTGCATGGGTACCTGCCAGACAGCCGTAGCTCTCTTCCAGGCCAAATACATAGTTGTTGCTGCCGGTCTGCTCGAAGAACTTGATCTGCTCGCCAATGAACTTGAAGCCGGTCAGTACCTCGATCAGCTTTACACCGTAAGCCTGTGTAATAGGCTTGGTCATGTTAGTGGTAACGATGGTGGTAACCAGTGCGGGATTCTCGGGCATGGTACCGGTCGCAGTCTTCTCTCTTAAGATATATTCTGCGATCAGCATACCGGACATATTACCGGTAAATGCCACATACTCGCCGGTCTTTTGATCTTTTGCATACACACCCAGACGGTCTGCATCGGGATCGGTTGCCAGAACGATGTCCGCATCCTTCTCCTTCGCCAGACGTAAAGCATAGGTAAATGCCTTGGGATCCTCGGGGTTCGGGTAATCCAGTGTGGTAAAGTCAGGATCCGGGTTCTCCTGCTCGGGAACTACATAGACATGCTTGAATCCCAGCTCGGACAGGATACGTCTTACCGGCTTGTTACCGGTACCGCATAACGGAGTATATACGATCTTGATGTCATCTGCCATTTCCTTGATCACATCGGGATGGATGATCTGCTTCTTCAGCTCTGCCATGTACTTGTCATCGATCTCTTTGCCGATCACTTCATAGAGTCCTGCTGCCACAGCATCCTCTCTGCTCATGGTCTTCACGGTATGATAATCCTTGATGGACTGTACTTCGGTAATGATGTCCTTATCGATAGGAGCGGTTACCTGTGCGCCGTCCTCCCAGTATACCTTATAGCCGTTGTACTCAGGAGGGTTGTGACTGGCGGTCACTACAATACCTGCAGTACATCCTAACGTCCGAAGGGCAAAGGACAGTTCCGGGGTAGGTCTTAAAGATTCAAAAATGTATGCCTTGATGCCGTTGGCTGCCAGACATCTTGCTGCCTCATCGGAAAACTCGGGAGACATGCGGCGGGAGTCGAATGCGATCGCCACACCCTTACTCTGTGTACCGCGCTTGATAATATAATTGGCAAGACCCTGAGTTGCCTTACGAACGGTATATACGTTCATACGGTTGGTTCCCGCACCGATCACACCACGTAAGCCACCGGTACCGAATTCCAGTTCCTTGTAAAAACGATCTTCCACTTCTGCTTCGTTGTTACGGATTGCCAGAAGTTCCTCCTTGGTCTTCTGGTCAAAATAATCATCATTCAGCCAGAAATTCAGTTCGTCCATATAACTCATTTTCCTATCCTCCTGTTTTATCGCTATCTTTCAATATCTTTCCATATCTTCAGTAAACGCTCTCCGGTGATATTTTACCATAGATTCCCTCTACTGAAAAGAACTATTTAACGTCAGCTAACTGCCGGATCCTTCAGTGCGTAATCACTGCGGTCAAGGGAGAAATTCGGATTGTAATAGGGATCTCCCGCCTCCAGCTGCGCCTTCCATTTTTCACGGAAATGCTCGGATTCTCTGTTGTAGCGCTCGGCCTTTTCTCCCTGATCGTCCAGTCCTCTGGAGATGGATTCGTAATGATACAGCTCCGCAAAAGGAGTCCACACGTTCAAAAGTCCCAGTTTACGCAATTTCAGGCAGAAATCCACATCATTTAAGGAGATCACAAAGCTCTCATCCAGACCTCCCACCTGTTCATACAGGCTCTTTTTCACCAACAGACATGCACCGGTCACCGCCGTGACGTTCTGTGTATAACACAGACGGCCCATGTAGCCTAAATTCTGTACCGGGATGCGGTAATGGGTATGTCCCGCGGTACGGTGTGCTCCCAGTCCGATGACCACGCCGGCATGCTGGATCGTCTTGTCCGCATAATACAGCTTGGCGCCTACGGCACCCACATCCTCTCTCTGGGCATACATCAGCATCTCTTCCATCCAATTGGCCGTGATAACCTCCGTATCGTTGTTCAGTAACAGGATATATTCCCCGGAAGCATAGGATACGCCCAGATTGTTTACTGCGGAATAATTAAAATCTCCATGATAGGTCACTACTGAAATACGCCCGTCTTCATTATGCAGAATACCGCCGTCATGGCCGCAGACTGTATGCAGCTTGCATCTTTCTTCATAAGAATCGTCACCGGACAGTCCTAACAGCTGGGAATAATAATCCCGGATCTCGGGTGTGGTACTGTTGTTCTCCACCACAATGATCTCTATATTGCTCCAGGTGCTGTTCTTTTGGATCGAAGTGATACAGCGTTTCAGATCCTCAACGTGATCCTTATTGGCGATCACGATGGAAATCTTCGGATCTCCCAGGATCTGATACCGGATCCGGAAGATCGTGGCACAGGCC
>OLGY01001730.1_pt1 | contig 10334 bp, 8 predicted proteins | sample 1605951 | NCBI WGS metagenome assembly OLGY01 (sample SAMN03283280) | human gut metagenome | biome: human-associated habitat; material: feces | host: Homo sapiens | place: Peru | collected 2012
CCATTTTTTTGAAATCCTCCTCACATGTCCCACCAAAGAAACGCATCCATTTCATGAGGTCTGTTTCATTTTGCTGCTCAGGAGGTAATTTTGAAAGTTCAAGAACATGCATTTCTATCAAGTCTGTATATTCTTCTCCTGATTCCGTATCGCATAAAGCAATTCTTCGGCAACATTTATCATCTTCGAACAATGGGAAACATAAAATACCAACCTGAATACATTTCTTGAGTTTATCGTAATCTTCCCCTTCTTTGATCTGTTCGGTATACATCTTACTCGCATAGTAAATGGAACGATTAGCCCAGAAGTCATACGATTCAACCTGCATTTCCAAATCAATTTGAACGCCGCTTTTTAATTCAACTCGTACATCTAAGATTCCATATTTATCCTCGGGATATCTCTTTCTGAGAATCGTCGGCATCAGTGTTGTTGATTCAACCTCTGTCGGGTCCACATTTAACAATGCTGCTATCAGCCCTTTTCGCACCTTCTCATCCTGCATCAGCTCTTTAAAACAGAAATCCACGGTGGGTAACATTATAAAATTGTCTGGTTTCATTTTCTTTGGTTTACTTGTTTTTCTCATTGAATTCTCCTCTCTTTTATGACAGCATAACTGCAAAAAGATACAAGAATTCCCGTATAGACATAGTTTATCACATAGATTTCACCTGCGAAAGTCCCTGTATACATTTTTAATTAACAGTTTCTGTCTCGTTGTTTTCATCGGATTATCTGCTCGAATAATTAAGCTTTTGAAATGAAATACCGATTTGATTAATAGATCTTTTACAGATGAATGAATATCATCTGAGTGGATTTAGAATAGCATATAAGCTGATGCATTGCAAGGGAAAAATCGCCGCACCTTTCTATTATTGAAAAGTGCGGCGACCTTTAGGCTCTCTTTAGATTTGAGGAATTAATTTATGTAACTTAGCAAACTTTGATTTAATTGAATACTGTTCTTATTTGAACTGTGACATATCCACTTTTTCCATCTTGCTTCCTGCAAGACCTTTTGCGATCCAGTCTTTTTCTTCCTGATTTAATGGAAGTACTGGTTTTCTCATCAATCCGCTTGAGAAGATACCTCTCTGTACAAGGGCTTCTTTCAATCTTGCATGAGCTTCACCTGATGGCTGTCCGCCTCCGTAGATTGCCTGTGAAATGTGGTAGATACGATCTGACCAATCTTGAGCTTCTTTTAATGTATGTTTGTCTGGATTTGCAAATACTTCTCTTGCTGGGCAGATAATCTCTGGAACACATCCTGCGAATCCGATCAGGGCTCCATCCATTCCCGGGAACCAGCTTACACACAATGTCTCATCGTGGCATGTAATCAATGAGATGTCTGGGCATTCCTGACGAAGAAGTCTTACATCATGTTCGTAAATAGATGTTACACGAGTTCCCATCTTGATACATTTTACATGGTCGATTTCTTTGCACATTTTAATCAATGTCTCTACTGGATAGAATGCTTTGCTTGTTGCTGGATACAGATGGATAATAATATCAATATCTGCTCCTTCTGCAACATCTTTTACATACTGGAATGGTGCATCTGGATGCATTCCAAAACGAAGCCACATATGTGGTGGCATTAACAGAATTCCGTCTGCGCCTGCTTCTTTTGCTTCTCTTGCCATCTCGATTGATTCTTCTGTATTCTCACAGTTTACACCTGAAATGATTGTCATTACATCGCCACATTCTTCTGCACAGATTTCAACAACACGTTTTCTTTCTGCTCTTGTAAGTCCTGTGATTTCTCCTGTGTGTCCGTTACACACAAGTCCATCCATTCCTTTTCCGTAGAATGTTTTGATCCAACGAAGGTATGCTCTGAATTCTGGTTCATTGATAGAATAATCATCATTTAATGGTACTGATACTGCTGGGAAAATTGTTTTAAAATTTTTAACTTTTGCCATGATAAGCCTCTCCTTTTTATCTTGATTCAACAAATTTATTAGTTTCTGTTTTTACAAAAAACGACTACCATACTATTCTGAAATATGTCGCGCGCCACATTTCTAATGTTTATGCAATCGTTTGTATATCTTGTGATTATTTTATATCACATTGATTTTTACTGGTCAATACATTTTCGATTCTCTGCAATTTCTTGCATACTCTCTGCAAAAAATTGTAGGCAATCGTTTGCATCATTTCTCAAAACAACAAAAGGACACCACCCATTTTTAATGAGCAATATCCTTTCATCATACATATTTTCAGTTTTTAACAATCCTAAAATGCACCAATCAATTTTGGAATATAATTCATTAATGCAGATACTGTCATAACCAACGCAAATACATAACTGATTACCATACAAATCTGCAATACTCTTGGAGTCTTTAATCCTTTATTTACATCTTCGCGGAAAATCATTCGCATAACAAAGAATCCGCCAAATGGTGTGGCAATTGCAGTTGCGATATTTGCAATAAAAATTAGCTGTGTTGGTGAACCGCCATAGCTATAGCAAATAACTGCTGCAAACGCAATACAGAACAGGCAACCCCAACGAATAAATTTTGACTCTAATTCTACTGGTTTATCAATACCTGCTGCAAGTAATACCATCCCTCTCTGTGTATTTCCAAGTAATGATGAAAATCCTGCTGCTAACAATGCAATTCCCATCACGATTGGAGCTGCTTTACCCAAAAATGGTACTAACAAATCGCCTAACTGTGCCGGTGCTGTAATAGCTGTTCCGGTAGGGTGCAGTACAATGGCACCTACTAATACAATGGAACCTGAAATCAGAATAACCGCAAGCACGTGTGCAATTGCATCTGCCAACATAATACCATTAAATAAATCTTCTTTTTTCCATTGTTTTTCTTTTCCAAGATATGTACCATAAATTCCTGCTGTAATTGCTGCATTTGTGCTTACATATGCTAATGCTGTAGTCAAACTTCCGTCTGCTATTTTCCAGTGAGTCAGTCCTTTGCCGAACTCTCCCCATACCGGTCCGCCTGTTGCCACCAAAGTCGCATAAAAGCAGACAATCATTCCTAAAATGCAAATGGTAATCAATTTTTCTACTTTCGAATATACTCCTTTCGTGAAATAGCATACTAAAATGATTGCTATCATAATCAACGAACCGAGCTTCCAATTCATTCCAAAAATCAAATTCATGCCCGCCCCGGAACCGGTTATATTTCCCATTGTAAAAAATAAACAAGATAAAAAAGTTGCAATTCCTACAATCCATGCAGCTCCCTTTCCATAATAATGACGGATAGCATGAATAATCGGCATTCCAGTCAACATTGAAATACGGTATGTTGTAAGCATAAATGTAATTCCCATAAATGCAATCGGAATTACAAGCCATATCATTGAATATCCATAATTCGAGCCTAACATTGCTGACGTTGTAATATTACCCGGTCCAATTACAACTCCTGCCAGGATAATTCCTGGTCCTATTCTTTTCATTAATTGTCCAAAAGAAGCTTTTTTCACTTTTGACTGATCAAATTTTTCTTCCATATCTTTTATCTCCTTATATCACGGAGTTCTCCTATTGAGTTCCGCACATAATATAGAGGGGATAAGGAACAGCCAATCTTCCCCTGTGCGATCTGCTGTTCCTTCGCATCAATATTTATTTAAACTGTGACATATCTACTTTTTCCATCTTGCTTCCTGCAAGACCTTTTGCGATCCAGTCTTTTTCTTCCTGATTTAATGGAAGTACTGGTTTTCTCATCAATCCGCTTGAGAAGATACCTCTCTGTACAAGGGCTTCTTTCAATCTTGCATGAGCTTCACCTGATGGCTGTCCGCCTCCGTAGATTGCCTGTGAAATGTGGTAGATACGATCTGACCAATCTTGAGCTTCTTTTAATGTATGTTTGTCTGGATTTGCAAATACTTCTCTTGCTGGGCAGATAATCTCTGGAACACATCCTGCGAATCCGATCAGGGCTCCATCCATTCCCGGGAACCAGCTTACACACAATGTCTCATCGTGGCATGTAATCAATGAGATGTCTGGGCATTCCTGACGAAGAAGTCTTACATCATGTTCGTAAATAGATGTTACACGAGTTCCCATCTTGATACATTTTACATGGTCGATTTCTTTGCACATTTTAATCAATGTCTCTACTGGATAGAATGCTTTGCTTGTTGCTGGATACAGATGGATAATAATATCAATATCTGCTCCTTCTGCAACATCTTTTACATACTGGAATGGTGCATCTGGATGCATTCCAAAACGAAGCCACATATGTGGTGGCATTAACAGAATTCCGTCTGCGCCTGCTTCTTTTGCTTCTCTTGCCATCTCGATTGATTCTTCTGTATTCTCACAGTTTACACCTGAAATGATTGTCATTACATCGCCACATTCTTCTGCACAGATTTCAACAACACGTTTTCTTTCTGCTCTTGTAAGTCCTGTGATTTCTCCTGTGTGTCCGTTACACACAAGTCCATCCATTCCTTTTCCGTAGAATGTTTTGATCCAACGAAGGTATGCTCTGAATTCTGGTTCATTGATAGAATAATCATCATTTAATGGTACTGATACTGCTGGGAAAATTGTTTTAAAATTTTTAACTTTTGCCATGATAAGCTTCTCCTTTTTATCTTGATTCAACAAATTATTAGTTTCTGTTTTTACAAAAAAACGATCACGATACTGCTTCAAACATGTCGCGCGCCACATTTTTATTATTTTTATGCAATCGTTTGTATGCCTTGTGATTATTTTATACCATATTGATTTTTGCAGGTCAATACATTTTCCAGTGTCTGCAATTTCTTGCATACGCCTTGCAATTTATTGCATATAGTACATTTTCTTTTTACTTCACCAATTCTTTTTATGCACTTTTACACATCATTTCTTTTTATCAAATCCTCCTCTGTTTTTTTATTTTATAATTGAATTTTTCTTTATACTATATTATAGTATAATTATATACAAACGATTGCATTATCATTTTTTGTCATATAATTACTTATTTTTATCCTATTTAATCAAATCACACTATGAAAGGAAATTTTTTATGGCTACTTTAAAAGACGTTGCACGACTTGCAAATGTTGATGTCAGCACTGTATCTCGTGCATTAAATAACACTTCATATGTTCACCCCGATACAAAGAAACGGATTTTTGCAGCTGTAGAAGAACTTAGCTACAGACCCAATGTCCTTGCTCAGGGATTACGTCAAGGAAAACGTCACACTATTGGTGTTGTCGTGCCTCGTTTATATCTGACTCTCTTTGCCGATATTGCACAAAGTATCGAAGAAGAATCTCGACGACATGGATATTCAACCTTGATTTGTCATACCGAAGGAGATCCTAAAATTGAAAAAGAGTGTTTAAATCGTCTTCGAAATGGATTCGTGGACGGAATCATCATTGCCGGAACCGGACGAAACGGGCGTCTGATCCGTGACATTCATTCCAGTGGAATTTCGGTTGTTCAGGTTGTACGAAAGCAAGAAACTTCTATCAGCAGTGTTGTTGCTGATTACGACACATGCGGCTATGACGCTGTTAAATATTTATATTCCAAAGGATGCCGTCAGATTGGATTAATCAACAGTAGTTCAAATCTCGCTCCTTATCGAGAGCGCTATAACGGATATCATCGTGCAATGGAAGAATTAGGTTTGCTTGAAACTTGTGCCCAGTCTGCACAACACGTTAATACATTTCAATATGGATATGACTGCACTCTTGATCTCTTAGATCAGAATCCTGATTTAGACGCTATTATGGCTGCTGTAGATATTCAGGGAATGGCTGCACTTCGTGCCTTAAAAGACAATGGAATCTCCGTTCCTGACCAAATTCGCCTTCTCAGCCTGACGGGATATTCTATTGGTGGATTACTGGAAACCTCCATGACATCTATGGAGATTCCTGCTGAAGAATTAGGTATCAAAGCAACGCAAATGTTAATTGATGAAATTGAAGCTCCAAGTGATTCCAAACCTAGTATTCAACACCTGGTATTTCCTGCATCGCTGGTTGAACGAGAAAGCAGTTGAAATAGTAAAACCAAAATTTTATAAAGGAGTATATTAAAATGGCTAGAATTGATCATGCGGCAATCCGCACAAGAACTTATGAAGACACACAACATTTCTTTGAGGACATATTTGAAATGAATCTATCAAGGGAGATAGGCGAAAAACCACACAGAAAATGTTGGTACAAAGAAGGTATTCAGCTTTGCGAAGTTGAAGAATTAAGCATAGATGCCGAGAATGGGTATGACCATATTTCAATCGCAGTAGATTCTGAAGCAGCGATTATGGAAAAACTCAGTGCATATCCGGTAAAAATAATCAATGATCATTGGTTTGCTCTTCCAAACGGAACTAAAATCGAACTAAAACCAATAGCATAAGGAACCAAACAAGGACAGGGAAAGGGGAGCCGGTAGGGACGGGGTTAGTGAGCCGGATAGGGACGGAGTTTAGTGGCTTTTTGCTACGCAAAAGAGCCACTAAACTCCGTCCCTCCGACTCACTAACCCCGTCCCTGTCGGCTCCCCTATCCGGTACCAGATGCAGGAAGTAAACTAAATAGAAAGCATCTCCCCATTACTCTCAATCACTTTCTTATACCAATAAAATGACTTCTTCTTATATCTCTTCATCGTTCCACTTCCATCGTCATTTCTATCTACATAAATATATCCATATCGCTTTCGTAATTCCGCCGTTGAAGCACTGACAACATCAATGCATCCCCAGGATGTATAACCCATCACATCCACTCCATCTTGAATTGCCTCTGCAACCTGCTCAAGATGATCATGCAGATATTGAATACGATAATCATCTTCTACGGTTTTATTTCCGGCTTTATCTTCCACTAGAACATCTGCCGCGCCCAGACCATTCTCCACAATAAACAATGGTTTTTGATATCGATCCCAGAACATATTTAATACATATCGCAGTCCTTTCGGATCAATCTGCCATCCCCAGTCGCTTGCTTTTAAGGTTGGATTTGGAACTCCTCCTAACAGATTGCTCTCTCCCTGCTGTTTTTTTGATACATCTGCAGTTGCACAAGTACTCATATAATAGCTAAATGACACGAAGTCCACTGTATTTTTGAGAATTTCTTCATCTTCCGGTTCAAAATGAATTTCTATTCCATGTTCTCTGAAATATCGTTTCATGTATCCCGGATAAGTTCCTCGCACATGCACATCTCCAAAGAAATAATTTTTGTGCTCATCTTCCATTACCTGAATCATATCATCCGGAGATGGTGTCAGCGGATAAGTAGGCATACTCAAAATCATACATCCAACTTTTGCATCCGGTATAATTTCATGAGCAATTTTTGTTGCCAATGCACTTGCAACCAATTCATGATGTGCTACCTGATATAATTCCTGCTCTGTAAGTTCTTCTTTTGGTGTATTGATTCCACCACTCATAAATGGTGCGTGTAAAATAGAGTTTATCTCGTTAAATGTCAGCCAATATTTTACTTTTCCCTTATATCTTTCAAAAATTGTGCGAACATAATTTTCGTAGAATCCAATCAACTTTCGATTCGCCCATCCATTATAATGTTCTGCCAAATATAATGGTGTCTCATAATGTGAAATCGTAACTAACGGCTCAATTCCATATTTATGGCACTCGTCAAACAAGTCATCGTAAAATGCTAAACCTGCTTCATTTGGCTCACTCTCATCTCCTCTTGGAAAAATCCTGCTCCATGCAATAGAAGTGCGGAATACTTTGAATCCCATTTCCGCAAATAAACGCACATCCTCTTTGTAGCGATGATAAAAATCAATTCCGACAAGCTTCATATTCTCTTCTGTCGGTCTTTCTGTTCTTTCCCCACGAATACCATGTGGAAGTACATCCTGCACACTCAGACCTTTTCCGTCTTCGCAATAAGCACCCTCGCATTGATTAGCGGCAACTGCACCGCCCCATAAAAATGTCTCTGGAAATTTACCCATCTTTGCTTTCTCCTATTCTATACTGAACAGCTTCTCTGTTCCCGCTCTTTTTATCTGTTTTTCTTTTACTCTTTCTTATTCTTTCTCCAATATCAACAACACATCCTGCTCAAATGGGTGCATTCCGATTTGTGTAATATTTTCTTTCAATATCAACTCTATTTGCGCAATACGTTTGGACTGTAAATCAACAGCCCTTACAGAGTACCCTGCTAACGATTTATTGATTTTAATTTTGGTACTATGCGGCAAATAAATCAGATATTTTTCATCTTTTGTCCGTGCCATTCGAATTTCTTCTGCGGCATCAATTAACTGATCCTGTGCTGGAATCAGCTTGCAAATATGCAATGTTTTCAGTATCTGACGAATCCATCCGTAATCCCATGCCCCCGCATATTGAATGGCTTCCTGCCAAGGCTGTGCAGTGTCAAATCCTTCTCCCATAATCGGATTGACCGGCTTATTAATTTTCTGCCAGTTCCAAATTCCATGTGCCCCGTATGTTACTCCGGCACACGCTCCTGAAAGAATACTACTCCATGCAGCCTTTCGAACATCTTCTGTGAGAAATCTTCCGTATATTTTTCGACTAAATCCCATTTGTTCATAGCATGGTTCAGAATTCAAAATTGGCTTTTTCGGATATTTTTCTGACAAGATTTCCGGTAAACGATATGCCATATCCTGACCGTCTTTATTATGACCTGACTGAAACATATAGAAATCAATCTTATCTAGAAATTCTTCCGGAATCACATCATAGCCTCGCTTAATGTGCAGACTTTTAAGTGAACATGGACTTTTTTCACACACGGTATTCAATGCTGTTCTATAATATGAGATTGCTTCTGGTGTATCAAAATCCGTATCTCCGCTCACGATATAAATTGGATGAAACTGATCAAATTCCAAAACAATTTTTTCTACATATTCTTTTACAAATGTTTTCGGCATCACGTTCTTATCCATAATTTTGCTTCCCCAGGTTCCCGGTACATAATTCAGCCACAACACCACCAGTGCAAGCTGGAATCCCATATCTATCGCTTTCTGACACATTTGTTTTGCATGTTCATAATATTCCTGATTCCATTTTGTAAAATCGAAAACCTGTCCATCTTCTGTCGCAAACGGATAGATTCCAATATCTGACATACAACGATCCCATTGTGGCATCGTATTAATCTGAAGCACATTAAATCCCTGTTCTTTTCTTCGTTTCAAATAGTACTCCCATTCTTCCTCTGTCACATTCGTAAATGCACTCCAGATTGTATCTGCCAGATAAAAAAATGGTTTTCCGTCTAATGTAAAATTTGTTTTATTCTCGTCAACCTGTAACCAAGTCATTTTCATTTCCTCCAACTGCTATAATCCGAATACAGGAAAACTGCGAATTGCAGTTTTCCTGTGTCATCTCGTAGCTTCCCGCAAAAATCTATATTTCTGCTTTTACTTTTTATTTTGAAATGCAATACAATAATCTATCTCCCGTTTTGACATTTCCAACATGTTCTGCTGTGATATCCATATAATCATCTACATTTGTCACCACAATCGGTGTAGTTGTATCCAAACCAGCAGCTCGAATTCCTTCCAAATCAGCCTCAATCAACAGTTCACCAGTCTTTACCTTCTGTCCCTGTTTTACCTTAATATCGAAACATTTTCCTTCCAGTGTCACCGTATCCATTCCAATATGAATCAACAGCTCTGCACCATTTTCCGACTGAATCCCAATTGCATGTCCTGTTGGATACACCAGCGATACAACTCCATCACATGGTGCACAGATTTTTCCATCTTCTGGAATGATTGCCGCACCTTTTCCAAGTGCTCCTCCTGCAAATACTTCATCTTTTACTTCTGAAAGCGCAATTGCCTTTCCAGTTGCCGGAGCTTTGATTTCAACATCTTTCTCTACAACTTTTTCTGTTTTATCCTCTTCATTCTTCGGAAGCATATCATCACTATATCCGAATAAATATGTCACGATTGCGGAACCAAAGTATGCGATTGCACATGCAATTAAAAATCCAACAAATCCAACTCCGATATATCCTGGAAGTGTTAAAATACTTGTTCCAAGTAATGTAGGTGCCCCTGTTCCTGCAACCGCAACGATTGCACCTGCAATTCCTGAGAATACTGCTCCAATGAAGAATGGTTTTTTAAAACGTAATGTCACACCGTAAATTGCCGGTTCTGTAATACCGGCCAGAACTGCAGATAATGCAGCCGGTCCGGCAAGTTCCTTGATTTCTTTGTTCTTTGTTTTCAAGAATACCCCCAATGTAGCACCTGCCTGTGCCATATTGTTTGGACCTGT
>OLGY01001731.1_pt1 | contig 10331 bp, 16 predicted proteins | sample 1605951 | NCBI WGS metagenome assembly OLGY01 (sample SAMN03283280) | human gut metagenome | biome: human-associated habitat; material: feces | host: Homo sapiens | place: Peru | collected 2012
ATCATTCAACTTTGGAGTTGGCATAAAAAGAGCGGGCAGGCTGTTCGATATTATCAGACAGCCTGCCCCCCCCCGAAAGAGTTGACCATATAGGTGCCTGACACCTTGTATAGTTGTATGAAATACTCGACGAAATTAAGTGATACTGTCCATGTGATGGTTCTGATTGCTATCAACCAGGAAAAATCCCTCTCCAGTGCCTCGATTACAGATTGTGGCGTTGGTATTAACATTCAGTTATCTTTGCAGGGATTTTATAATGAAATTCAAAAGACTGCCGAAGAAAAAATGAATACGATTACTTTACAAGATATCATAGATACCTACTATCAGCGGACATCTACAGAAAATAACTTACAGAATATTATTTAACAGGAAAACACTTTCATGTACCTTCAGAAAATACGAAATGTTACCATCCTGCATTCATTGCGTAAAAAATCACCACTACTTGCATTACCATTATTAATGGAACACCAACAGTGAAATAATTTTTTCTTGTTTTATGACGTAATAAATACATTGCCAATAAACTGCCAACCGAACCACCAACAAATGCTAAACCTAGTAATGTTACAATTCTAATTCTTGAACGATGCTCGGCTGCATTAACTTTATCCACCGCATAAGCTGTGAAAGCTATAAAATTGATAACTGCTAAGTATATCAGTAATATTTTATATTTTGCAAAAAACTCCCAAAATGCCAGTGTTATGTGATCTGCATGATGTCCTTTTACCATCAATAATATTATAACTTCTATCACAAATACACATGCGATAAACACTCTTGACATCATATTGTCTTTGACAGCTTTACGATCAAATAGCAGTATCGCCAACAATATTCCTGCAGAACCACCAATTAATGAGCAGATAGTTAAAATAGCATCAACTTGTACATTTTCGGTATGCAAATATAAAAACATGTTAAACAAATATAGAAAAAATCCAATTACATTAACCCAAATAAGATAGTATTCAAATATCCCCAAACACCTCACCTCTTTTTCTTCTATATTCTTCTTTTTTCTTCTTACGCATTTTGGGTGCAGTTGCTTCAAAACCTCGAACACCTAGCTTAATGGCATTGCCTTGTATAGTTACAAACTCAGTAGTTTGTACTATTCTCGTAACCATCTACAGATATCAACCACTTGAACTCCTTTATAATCATAAGTTTCATGATGTGTTCTTGCAATTATCATCTTAGGATATGCATCTCTTATTGCAAGCAAAGGCGAATATTCTCTTTCAAATGTTTTTTCATCTGAAATATTATCGCTTACCTGAATATATATTTGAACCTCACGTTTCTTTGCTACAAAATCCACCTCCTTTTTATAAAGTTTTCCCACATATACCTCATATCCTCTCCTACGCAACTCCAGATAAACAATATTTTCGTAAACTCTTCCAAAGTCCATGTTTCGTGTACCATTGACTGCATAACGAAATGATGTATCACAAAGATAATATTTACTATTATTTGCCAGATATTTTTTCCCTTTTAAATCATAGCGTTTTGCCTCATAGAACAGAAATGCATTTTCCAAATACCCAATGTATTTTGACACCGTCTTTCTGGTTATCTCGCTCTGGTCATTTTTTAAAGTTTTGCTGATATTATTAGGCGAAAGTAAATTACCGATGTTATCCATCATAAATTCAGATATGTTGGTGAACTCTGATTTATTTCTTATCTTATACTTTTCAACCAAATCTCTGATAAGAATGGTTGAATACACATCCCTAACGTAATCATACTGTCTGTCCTCAGTCTTATATACATAAGATCCAGGCATACCACCAGTTCGGACATACCGATCAAAAGCTTCATCATACCTGTCTGTAATTCCATAATAAGTTAGATATTCCACGAAAGAAAATGGATATACTTTTATTTCCATCGTTCTTCCGGTAAAAAGTGTTGCTAAATCTGAGCTTAGCAAAAATGCGTTTGAACCGGTAATATAAATATCATAAATTCCTTTTGTATAAATACTATTAATTGCAAGTTCAAACTGCGGGCATAGCTGAACCTCATCAATCAATAAAACATTAGTCATTCCCTCTTTGTACTGATCCAAGATATACTTATGCAATGCATGATACTCCAACAAATGATCAAACTCTAATTCCTGAAGGTTTATCATAACAATATTTACCGGTTCCTCTAATGACTGCAAATAAGAGACAAACTCTTGCAGCAATACCGATTTACCGCTTCGTCTGATGCCCGTAATTACTTTTATATCCGGTGTCCCATACAATTCAATCAGTTCGTTTAAATACTCTTTTCTTACGATAAGCTGCATACCACCATCTCCTATTCCCACTTTTTTAATAATTTTTATTTTTCGGTAATATATTTTATAGACTGATATTATCACGCTCTATGCATTCTGTCATTATTCTATTCCCACTTTTTTAAAAATATTCATTTTTTGGTATTAGTTTTTAATTTTGATTTCCTAGACATTTCCCACGCTTTTTCAATGGAAAAAGTGGAAATTTTCTCTATTACCGTTATTATGCAATTTTATTCTAATACTTTGATCGAATCTGTCTGTCAAGTCTACAGTTCTTTCAGAACCTCTCCGATATCTTCATTCATGCAGACAGACTTTGTCCTTATTTCTTCCGGTGCATATGCTTCACCCTGGTTCAGGCACACATAGAATGCATGTTCAAATGTGTTTGAAAAAACTTAATGGTGCCAGACACCAATGGTAGGTAGCTATCATTGATGCCTGTACCTTGTGTAGTCAATAATCCCATCGTATCATAATCTCCTTCTATCCATAGTTCCAGATTTCATATCCCTGCCTTCTGGCTGAATCATATACCGGCATCATGTTCTTTTCCAGAATGTTATAAAATACTTCTCTGGAATTACCTTTACGGTACAATTCCTGACCAGCCCAGATAGAATGCAGATTATCCCGATAACACGCTTCAAATCGTTTATGAAGTTCCGGTCTTTCATTTATCATTTCATACATCAGATACTGGTTTCCGGCAAAAACTTCAAAAAAAGGATTCCACTTGGGTAATCGATTGCTCTTTGACGAATTCAAAGATGAATCCATCGGCATCAGATTCCATAATTCATCACTCATCACAAATGACCACGGAATAAAATGATCTACATCATACTGCGTTTCTTTTACTGGCTGTCCTGTAAACACATCCCTTATCTCCTGCACTTCCATGATTCCCTGCCATAACTTCCGCACATTTGACAGTTTTCGCATTTTTTCATCCATTGGAGCAAGCTTATATATCAGACTAGGTACTTCAGGATTATTATTTTGAAGCCATTTCACTTTTTCATATTGGATCCATCCAAGGATATTGACTGTATTATCCTGGATCATTGCTACCCAGTCTGGATGAAAATGCACCTCTTTTTTCAATTTGCTGCTATCACCCAATACATATGGCAAAGGAGTTACCAGTTTATTTATTTTTTGAATGTACGCTGTAATGCGTTTGATACTTCCCCAGTCCGGTACTTTATTACTCCTTGTAAAAAAGCCTGCCAGTGCTCTATATGGCACCATATTAGTCAACTGTTCTTTTGCTTTCTTTAAATCTGCCTGATGTTCCCGAATAGCATTCTTTATTTCGATCTTAGATGCATTTGCCGGAAGATCACTGAGTTCTGTCAGCTGTAAAATTGCCCTTTCCAGACCATCTCTGACCAATCCATCTGCCTGTATTCCACTAAGGTGAATATGAAACTCCCGTACTGAATACCAGGCATTCGCAATCATTTCATCAATAATCTCATCAAATGTTGTCTCATTTTTTCCTTCTGAAATAATATGTACCACGGCTTCCAGCCAGTAAAACTTGTAGCAATAAGAGGGATCTTTCATCATCTGAGAGAAAGCTTCGATATCCAGTTTATTATAATATTTTGCTTCAATATTTAACAAATGTCCGTCTTGCGAAGCAATATATTCAACCATCGTTCATCACCTCTTCCTTCTCTCACATCTCCGGTGATCCACATTTTTTCTATCTGTAATCCAGAAATCTGTCTTGCAAACTCTTCAAACAGCTCTTCTGTAAAATCTGTAAAATATCGACCATTTCTTTCGCCTTCAAAAGTGCCATACTTGAATGATGTATAAATAATTCCATTCTTTTTTAATGCTCGATGCATTTTATGAAATATATCTGGTAATTCTTCTCTGGATAGATGAAGAATGGAAGCACATGCCCAGATTCCATCATATTGGTTTCGGTCATCAAGTTCTTCAAACAGCATCTGTTTTACTTGGATTCCCGTGTAATCAGTTGCCATTTTACAAATCACCTCTGAGCCATCTGTTGCTGTTACATGATAGCCATGATTCAAAAAACACTTCGTATCACGCCCAGATCCACACCCAAAATCCAAAATAGAAGCATTAGTGGAGAGATGCTTTGTGAATATTTGCTGCACTTCCGAAAAATCTACATTCTTTGTAGTTTCAGAAAAAACAGCAGCATTGCTATTATAATAATTTAGTGTCATAGCATCGTGCATATTCATCCCATCCCCTTTCCGACTTTATTATCCGGTCAATATTTTCTATGAATATTGTTCTGTCAATCTTTTAATTTCAATACGCATCTGCTCCACCACATCATCCGGTCCAACAATCTTTATACCGTCTCCCAAGGAAAATACCCATCCAAGGAATTGTCTGCTGACATGAACATCCACATTTACTGTAAAATGCTCTTCATCCGCCGGAAACATCATTACATCTTTTCCAAATCGATCAACAACCACACCTGCCAAACTATTTTTCACCAAAAGTTTTACCGTCTGTTCTTTTCCGCCGAACATTCCAAAACTCTTTTTAGCATAATCCGCCATATCTAATTTTTTAAAGTAATCTTTTCCTTCTCTACTCTCATTTGACAGCTTAATATGAAGCATTTTATCTACTCGGTAATGTTTAATCTTCTCCGCATCCGAATCGTAGCCTACCAGATAATAGTTTTCATCATCCCAGGAAAGCCCCCATGGACTAATATGATACCATGCGCCATTATGTCTCAACTCCATTTCCTTTTTGACATTCCACTGATAGTATTGGAACTTTATTTTCTTATTTTCTGAAATTGCATTATGAATAGCATCCACTGTATAATAAATACTTTCATTCATTGTCTTGATTCTACCAGATACATAGACCTGCCTCTGCAGCTTCTGAGCATCGTATTTGCTAACCAGCATTTCTAATTTTTTTATCAAAGCATTGGTTTTCTTTTCTGTGATAAATTTGGATGATTGGATAGCATCTACCAAAAGCTTTAACTCCGGCAGTTCAAATGCACGATTTACAACATGGTAATGATAGCGATTTCCAACCGGTTCACCTTCCACTTCAATACCAAGGACGCTCAAATCTCTTAAATCTGTATATATACTTTTTCTATCTGCAGTCACATCATATTTAGCCAATTCTTCCTTAATCTGAGGCATAGTAATATAATGGTCTTCATCTGTCTGTTCCTGCATAATTTGAGCAAGTCTATATAATTTAAATTTCTGATTATTTCCCTTTGGCATTTACTGAATCTCCTTTCATCCAACATTTACTCAAGTATATCATAGGTGGGAGACATATAGTACATCCTTTAGAACAATTTGGACGGAAATCAGACTTTTATTTGCATATTTGTAAGATCTCCGCCGATAATCTCTCGACACATTACACATTTCCAGATCTATGATCAGATTGTGCATGTTAACTTTTTCTTAAGTATCAATCATCGTAGTGGTTCCAACCACCTAATATTCCAGGATTGCTGTGGCCAGTTTTATGTCCTTTGTCATCATAATGATTTGCTCCACTCAATATGCCCGGTCTGGTCGATCCAGTTTTGTGTCCGTAGTTGTCATAATGATTCATTCCTCCAAAGATGCCTGGTCTGCTCTCACCGGTTTTATGTCCATTCGTATCGTAATTGCTGTATCCTCCGAAGATATTCGGTCTGCTTTCTCCGATTTTTCTTCCATTTGCATCATAATGCTTGATTTCTCCAAATAATCCTTTTCTGCTGTATCCTTCTTTTTTACTCATTTGTTCGTTCCTCCTGAAATAAATTTATCCGGATCCAGTCCGGCATCTTCCAGTGCTTCTCTTCGTTCATCTGCAACCATAAACTCCTAATCGTTCATGTATTCATAGTAATCGGATTCACTGGCAAACAAGATATATTTACCATCTACCAATCCCATGTAACCCTCACCAGTGTTAAAACCTTTCATTGCCAACTCCTCCATTTCTTTGAATTTTATGGTTTAATCTCTTTGATGGTTACAGTGTATATCAATAGATGGGGTATAAAAACCCCACGTAATTTTCATTTTTTCAGCAAAAAACTAGATGAAATTTCTTTAGCCATAGACTCTTTGAATCTTTTGGTAGATAAGACAGCCAGTGAACAGGGATTAAACATCGAATTGCTCAGAGAAGAAAAAAAGAAACAGAAATAAGTGTATAAAGAAACAAGGCAGCGAACCTATTTATGGTCCACTGCCTCTTTCCTTTACATATGCTGTAACTGGTTTATGATGTATTCCGTTCTGCGAATATTTTCTTATTTTTGTGTAATAGCCTCTCGTACCTGCTCAACGGACAGCAATGTGGTCTCTGCAATTTTATCAAGATCATGCTCTCCATTTTTCCACATATTCCATGCAATTTTTTTACTTCTACTTACTTCTGCCTCATCACGTTCTCTATCTACAATTACCTGCATCGTCTTGCACATATCAGCCACTCCTTTCGGTTCCTCTTTAAAATATCTTACTCTCGCAGCTATTTTTGCATTATGCATTTCGAGATAATTAACACAGTTAAAATCATGCATTAACCAGCCAACCTCATCATCTCCTCTGTAAGAGCCATTTACATATACAATATGTGCTTTATCATTAAACAGTTTCCCTGTTTCCTGTACTGTTCTTTCTATTGTATAAATTGGAAGTCCACCTGCCAACACATCATTAGACGTTATAAATATGATATATGTCTCTGGCATCTCTGTATATTTACTTCCTGATGTTGTAAGTCTGGTATCAAATAATGAGCTGTTTAATCTGGCACGTTCTGGTACTGCTCCACTATCATCCTGTTGGACCTCAATATCATACTGTTTTCCTTCGGAATCATTAGCGTATATATCTAATCTGACAGATCGTCCAAACAAATTTCCAATCGTCAACTGTGTAACGGATTTCGTTACCGTCAGATCATCTCTCTTTAAAATGATCTTCAAGAGTTCCTCAGTACACTCTAAATCACCGGAAAACACCTGTGTCATAAACGTATCATCCATTAACGTAAACTTGTTAATAGCATCCATGCGTTCTGTATTTTTCTCGTCTAAATTCAACACCTGCATTCATTCACCTTCTTTTTATATTCTTATTATAAGTGCTTTCATTATACTTATGCAATAATATTTTTTTGACAAAACAGGAAGAGAATCTTGTATCCTCTTCCTGTCTGTTTTTCCACTCCTGCTTCTTTTCTCTCAGTCTTTCTGGCTTCCTATCCATTTATAGCCTTGTTGTCAACTGATGATTCAAGTATAATAATCTCTATATAGGAAATACACGCACAGCATGTGGACTTACCACCCGATAATTCTCATGTTTTGCGATATACAGGGAGGTTATTCTCATGGGAAAACAATCTACGAGAGAAAATAAGACAATTTATCAGATTTGCCGGGAAGAAGCCGGTCTTACCAGATCAGAAGCCAGCGAAAAAATGACTGCTGTTTCTGATTCTAAAATTGAAAAATTTGAATATGAAATGCAGGAACCTACACCTTACGATATTATCCAGATGGCAGATGCTTACAGACGACCGGATCTCTGTAATTATTATTGTTCTCATAAATGTGAAATCGGACATCGCTATGTTCCAGAAGTAGAAGTAACTGATTTGTCAAATATCATCCTGGAAACCATTGCCGGTCTAAATGAAATCAACCCTCTCACCGGTCGGCTGATCCAAATCGCCCGTGACGGCAAGATCAGCGATGATGAGATGAGGGATTTTGCTTTTATCAGTAAAAAACTAGATGAAATTTCTTTAGCCATAGACTCTCTGAATCTTTGGGTAGATAAGACAGCCAGTGAACAAGGCCTCAATCTTGAACTTCTAAATGCCGAAAAAGAAAAATTTAAATAATCCATAACGTACGAAGGGCAATGAACCATTTCTGATTCATTGCCCTTCTCCTTACATACGCTGTAATTGATTGACGATACTTTCCGTTCTTCGAATAGCTTCTTCTACCTGTCTTTTTGCAGTATTGATTCGATCTTGGACCATCCAGTCCACAACAAATCCATCAAAAAAATAATCCGCAAATGAAAGAAAATCTCCTGTATCGATATGTAAATCACATGCCATATTTACATCATTTAATTCTCTGCTGAAATTACGAAGATCATACTTTGCCTGTTCCATATTCTGCTTTGCGTGATCCATTTTAGAATGTTTTAGCATCGTACTGAAAAATCCTCCGCCAAACATATCTACCAGCCCCCAGTTTTTTGCACTGTTCAGATTTTCTTTTGCTGCGCTAAGACTATTCAATGCTCTACGTCCAGCTTCAATTGCTTCTCTTTTTTCCTTTTCAATATTATATTCCATTAAAATCACCTCGCTGACTCTTTATGAATGTGAAGTTACAAGTCCGATAATTCCACCAATAATCAATAGCGGAAAAGCTATATACATTAATCCGCCTACCACCATTCCAATTAATATCACTGGAAAGAAAATGACCGTACAAAGTAATTTCATGATTCCCCAAGATGCTTTTAAGCCAAATATAAAAAATTTTCCAATAAACCAAATCATACAAATAGTAAATAATAATGATAACATCTTTTTTCTCCTTCTAACACTCATCCAGTTGCGAATGATTCATTTTTTTCTGTTTATCTGATATAAAATCAAATGTATTTTTCACTCCAAGCTTGTTACTGAATTCCGGATTTTTTTCAATCTTTTCTATTATCCGAATTAATCGTATTCTCTGTGCTGCATTCATCTGATCACCTCTCGAATATCCACCTTTTCTGTTGATATTGTCAGTATAGCAAAATAATTTTTTACAATACACATCCATAGTAAAGAATTAAATCTTTATAATTCCCATTTTTTGAGGAATAACACAAAATAAGGCCATAAAAGAAAAGAGGTGTTGCAATTTGCTAACACCTCAGTATCTTTTAACTCAAAAACTTTCTTTTTAACTTAGCTAATGTTAAAAGCAAAGTTTTTCGTTTTCATTGAAAACTACAGCTCATAAAGACTTTTTTGTTCAACGAACTTTAATTTTGCAATTTGTGCAGACCGTCTGCACAAATTCTATTCTGTTTCTTTGTCTTCACTATCCTGCTGCTGAAGATAAAAACATTGCCTTTTGGGTTTCAATCTCCGCTTTCAGTTCTTCTTTTGTCGGTAAGTATAATTTGTACTTGGAAGCAAATAATTGTTCATTGCCGTGCATAACAGAATAACGGGCAATATCATCATCTGTATCGGAACAAAGGACAATACCGATTGTTGGATTATCGCCCTCGCTGCGTTTTAATTCATCATACATACGGATATACATATCCATCTGTCCTACATCTTGATGTGTTATCTTCTCTGTTTTCAAGTCGATGAGGACAAAGCATTTCAGTATGTAATTGTAAAACACAAGGTCGATATAATAGTCCTGCTTCTCCGTATGAATGTGCTGTTGTCTTGCCACAAAAGCAGAACACCGGATTGTCTACACGCCGTGTCGACAATTTCAGGAAAGGTTTTATAAAACTTCAGACAATGATATAAATTACTTCTATCATATCCTTTTCCATATCGCTGAGTCAGTTCTTTAGAAATTTTCTTTATTACCTCTAGCCCATACTCCGAGCGTTCATCTCCACCTAATTCTTCTGCTATTCTGTAACCAATCAACCAATTTCTCTGCACGAGCAATGTATTGACAGCCTGATATACAGCTTTTTGTGAGGACTCAATAATCCCACACATATTATTTAAGATGTCATCGGTTTTAACAAAATTATCCATAAAACTATTTTGACCGATTTTTTCTAATTTATTCTCCATAGCCATCGCTCCTTGGAATTTCTAATTACTTCTTGAATTTATATTTTCCTTTTCCGTAACCGGATACTGGTTCAATAATATCTTCCTTTACCAAATTGGAAAGAAGTTTTGAAGCACCTGAAGCTTTCAGCTCAAGAAGTTCCATAACCGCACTTCTTCCAAACACCTCATCAAAGCC
>OLGY01001734.1_pt1 | contig 10328 bp, 6 predicted proteins | sample 1605951 | NCBI WGS metagenome assembly OLGY01 (sample SAMN03283280) | human gut metagenome | biome: human-associated habitat; material: feces | host: Homo sapiens | place: Peru | collected 2012
TTACCTTTACCCATGTAATGGCAAAACTTGTGGTGAACCTTACCTATAAGAATCAATGGGGAACAGAGGGACCTACCGTAGATAAGGTAGCTGTAGGCAATGCCGCAAAAAAAGCAACCGTCAATTATCTGACCAAGGTTGTCACTCCATCTGCTGTAGCAGAAGACAAAGCCGACTTCGACATGCCTGCTTTAACCGCTAACAAGCAATATGCTTCCATCATCATTCCGCAGGATGGCGTTCAGAAGATTACCATCACCATTGGCGGTAAGGACTTCATCTACGACAACGGCACACCTTTCAAGTTTGAGAGTGGCAAGATTACCATCGTCAACCTGGAGGTAGGACGTGATGTCATAAAACTTGGCGATGTAAACATCTCCGACTGGGGTTCTACAGGCGAACCTATCAAGGGTGAGGCTTATGATTAACTTTCTTAAAATTAAAACATAAAAATCGACAATATGAAAGCAATTAAAACATTAGCAATGGCAGCTTTGGCAACGGCAGTTTTTGCCAGCTGCTCCAGTGAGGATGAATTGGCACAGAGCAATTATCCAATGGATAATGTGGTTAGAATCATGACAAGCGTAGATGGTATGAATACCCGTGCCTCTTACGGAAACAGTACCGACAAACTCAGTTCGTTTGGCTTCTGCATCAAGAATGCTAATAGCGAAACATATACCTATGATAACGTCAAGGTAACAAAGGAAGGCAGCAATTGGATTCCTGCTACCCAAATGTTGTGGCAGAATTCAACTACCGCTGTTGATATTCTGGCTTATGCGCCATATCAGGAGACTACAGAAGATGCAAGTGGCAAAGTTAAAGTCTTCGGAAAGTCAGATTATTCCTTTTCAGTAAAAGAAGACCAAAGCAATGCTGAAGACTATTCTTCCGACCTTATTGTATATAAGCAAACGGGATTCAAACCTGGTACGGAATTGAATACCAGCAAAGCGGTTGATGTCACATTCACCCATCTCCTCAGTCAGCTGAATCTCACTATCGAGTTGAGAGACCAGTTTAATCAGGATGAAGAAAAGCCTGTTACGTCAGCAACCGTAACTGATGTCAAGGTAGATGGCACCCTCATCCGCAGTAAGGTGAATTTTGCAGCAGACCCTATAAGTGTTCAATTTGACGGCCAGGCATCAAAAGCCATTACTCCTGAAACTGTAGCATTCACAAAGGCGGATAAAACAACCGACCATGCCACCTTCAAATATTCTGCCATTGTGATTCCACAGTGGATTATGGCAGGATCATTCTGTATCTCGTTCAAGGTGGATGGCACTGATTACATCTGGACATCCACCAGCGATGTGGAATTTGTATCAGGTAAAAAATACGACTTGCATCTGTTGGTTGGTAAGGATGTAGTGCAAGGTGGCACCATAAGTGCGACACCTTGGGGAGATGGAGGTACTGGAAGCTTAGAGACTGATTAAAGAATTGTTTGACATTTAAAATAGACAAGATATGAAAATTACAAAATATATGGGAGCATTTGCTGTTATAGCAATGCTTGCCGCTTGCTCTACAGATGACGAGCAGGGCATCAACACAGCTGCCAATGAGGTGAAGATTGCTGCCACCGTTGGTGGAAACAGCATTTTTACCCGTAGCAATCCTTTAGGTACACCAGAGGAACAACAATATGGTTTTAATGAGAACGATGCCATCAGCGTAACTACTGAGGGTAAAACCGTTATTTATAAGAAGACGGGCGAGGTATGGACACCTGCGAATTCAGGTGAATTTCTGCTCTGGACGGGTAATGCCCAGACTTTCAAGGCTTGTTATCCTGAGAAGGCGGATGAAGGTTCCACCAATTCTTTCTCTGCAGGTTATGTCTCAGCAGACCAATCTACAGTTGAGAAAATTGCTCAGTCAGATTATATGACATGCATAAAAAAAATAGAAAAGGCATATATACCTTCCGACAGACAGTTGGATTTGTACTTTGAACGTCAGACGGCTCGTATCATTGTCAAAGCAAGCAGGTTTGGAGATGAGTTCAAAGATCTTAACCCTACACTTTCTGCCGTAGAAGTTTATTCTAAGCTGAAAGTTCCTGCAGGAGAAGGTGACAGCTACGAAGCTATCCAAGCTTGTAAAAAAGAAGAAAGTGGCAAGAATGTGTTCTATGCTTTGGTATCTCCAGGAACAGACAATGATGCACAGAATTTCCTAAAACTCACTGTGACATACAATGATAGTGAGGGCAAACCTACTCAGACTAGAGTTCTGGATGTAACTGGAATTCCTGCTCTAGAAAAAGCTATGAGCTATACCTATGATGTAAAAATAGGTAAGGACAAAGTTACAATAGGAAGTGTAAGTGTTGCGGATTGGGGTAAAGGAGATGCAATTACTGGTGGCGATGCTGTAACAACTACAGAAAATGCCGTACTAATTATAAAAAATGCTTTGGCTGCGGGCAATACGAACATTGAAATCAGAAATTTGGCTGCAAATGCAGATAAGAGTGTGTTTGATGCTATAAGAGAAGCTCTAAGCAGTGCAAGTGATGGCAGTATAGATTTAACTGTTTACGGAGTTGAGACTTTGCCGTCTAATGCATTTTCGGATTGTAAACCGCTGAAAGTTATTAGCTTGCCACATGTAAAGAGTATAGACCGGTATGCTTTTCAGCATTGTATTGGTCTTGAAACAATCTATGCTCCGATAGTTTCATCTATAAGTGACTTTGCCTTTGCCGATTGTCCAAGACTAAAATCGGTGACATTAGGTAATATTTCCGCTGCAGGTATCAGTATCTTTGATGGTGTACCTACTAATTATGTTGTAGATTTAACTTTGTCAAAAGATCAAAAGGTTATGACAGGAAGTGATGATGAAGGGTGGCACTCTGTCGAATCTGTGTCTTATAAAAGGTCTGACGATCATTTACAACGACGATTTCTTGGAACAATATTCAACTCCATAACATGTGGAAATATCAAATTTGAAAAGTAATAACATTAGATAAACTCCTAAGCTGGGCAGGAGTATAAGGTGCTCAGCAAACATATATTCACCCGCACTTCACGGGAAACGACAAGGGTCTATATGCCACGATGAGAGGTGGGCGTATAGACCCTTGATTATATGGTGATATTCGTAATCTACATTTCCGCTTTCAGCAGCTTAATCTCTTCTGCCGTCAGCCCCGTCATATCCATGATAGACGCTTCATCCATACCCTTTGCCAGCATCTTCCTGGCAATTTCAAGGCTTCGCTGGGACATGCCTTCTTCTATTCCTTTCTGATATCTGTCATCCAGAAGGGTTCTTTCAACACTTACCGAATCCCAAAACTTGTCGTAGGCTCTGAGTTCGGCATCTGTAAAGCCGGAAACTTCAAGATCTTCTACTGCTTTTCCAATCTCCGGATCATTAAGCAGGTCGGCAGGAATATCCTTCGTATTGGAATTTATTTCTGTGAGGAAACGGAGCCACAAGACCATCATGCGCTTATCGGCAATGGAATGAGGAGTGAACTTAGGGAGTTCAATGAAGGTGAAATGCAAGCCTTCGATGACTTTATTGCTGTCCTTATCGTGCACGATGCGGTAGTTGTGGATGAAATCTGGAGTATCATGCGCAAAGATATCATTCACAAGATTCAGGGAATATACGGGTTGGAGTTCGCTGTATTTTCCTCCCTTTTTAGCCTGGCTTACATAGAGTTTGGATGCATTGAACAATACTCGCTGCTGGAATGCGTCAGACCATTCCATCTGCATTTCCACGCAGAACTTCCTGCCTCTGACATCTGTGCAGAGTACATCCACTATGGTATTCTTGCCCCCTTCGAGCTGGGGCACAAGCTCTGTTGGCAGATACTTGATTTCGCGTATCTGCTCCTCGTCGCTGAGTGGCAGAAGGGCGTTCAGAAGGCTGATCAGTCTTTTAGGATGATTGCCGAATATCTTCTTGAACGTGAGGTCTGCCTTGGGATCTAAGTACTTCATAATCATTCTGTTTAAAAACAATACCGCAAAGTTACGACTTTATTTCCAAACCTGCAAGCTTTTTCTGGGATTTTTTAAAGGTAAAAAAGTAAAAAGGTAAAAAAGTAAAGATTTAGTTTCTTCCTGACCAAAGAGGAAGAAAATTAATTGATCATCTGAAAAATAATTGTCAACCCATACTTTGCGGTTGTTTCAAGGGTCTATACACCTCGACAAAAGGGTGTATAGACCCTTTTCCCTATTGCATGATGTCTTCAGGTAGAAGTACCTTTTGTTGGTTCATTTTCAGATGTGGCGGAACAGGGTTATGGTTCACCGAGGAAGTAGAGGATGTAGGAGACTTGCATCGGGGTGAACTCCTTGCAGTTCTTGCCGTAACCGGTGGCGGCGAGCTTCTGGAGAAGGTCGGGGATGCGCTGGATCCATCGCATCAGGTGAGCACTGGCTACTGCTGGAGTAGCATCGGGAAAATACAGAAGAGCTAGCTCTTGCTTTGTATAACTTCTTAAATCCATAGTTTTGTTTGATTTTTTAAGGGGGTTATGATTGAGTTGCGGTTCATAAGCTACTGACTTTTCCATCGTAAGTCTCTGGCTTTTGCATCGTAAGTCTCTGGCTTTTGAACCCTAAGTCTCTGACTTTTGCACCGTAAGTCTTTGGTTTCCGTTTCGGAAGTAACCGGCTTTGCTATGACACATGACACTTATGACAGTGAATTCTGAAGATTTGCTCTCGCGCGGGCAGGCAGGAAAAATCAGGCCGAAAGTTCCTGCCTGCCCGCGTGCGAGGCGAAAAGTTGAAAAACTAGTGTCATAAGTGTCATAGTGTCATAATCTGACCAGTGGGAACCGATGGCTTGGGAACGGCTAGAACGGGGCATCATCATCGGATTGCGGCGAGTTGATGCAGAGGGATACCTGGTATGCCTTGATTTCCTCGGCAGTACGTATAATCGCCCTGTAACCACGGTTGTAGGTGGTGCGCATCTTTTCGAATCCGAGATCATTGAAAGCTCTGCCCAACTTGGTGCTGCTCAGCTTCTGGGAGATGTTGCAACTGATGATCTGCATCGCTCTGGCTATGGACACGAACTCCCCTGTCTCTGCCTCCGTTGGCTTTCGGAAGTAGAGATCCACAAGTTCCTGTTCTAGTCTGGGCGCCTCAAAAGCGCGGTTGTGCCGGTTCTGCTTTTCTATCTCCTCATCGGTGAACCAGTAGCGGAAATCACTCTTGTAGAGGGCGTAAGCCTGGGCGTAGATGCCTTCGTAATTGAACGGATGCTCACGGGGTGAGAGGATGCTCTCTATCTCGTAGGGCAGCCAGCGACGGTTACCGGTAGGGTCGCTCAAAAACTCGGGATTGTTGCCCGTGCCGCAGAAGGTGTTGATATGCTTGCGCTGCTCCGCATAATGGCCGTATGCCGCTCTTTCGTTGGTATACTGCATCGTTACCACAGCCTTCAGCTGGTTCAGTTCCGACGGACTCATCGTGTCGAGCTCTTCATAACAGATGAGTGCATACTGCGAAAGGGCGATGATATCATCCTTCGTCATGCGCCTGGCATTCGCCTTCGTATAGAAGTATTGCTTCAGTTCCGGCGGCAGGAGATAGTTGAACCAGGTGGTCTTGTAGGCGCCCTGTCTGCCGATGAACACCAGGATGACATTGTTGACGGCACCTTCGTCTATCCATCCTGCTATCATCGCCACGAGCCATTTCCTGAGGGCTTCACTGAAGGGCATCACGGGGTCTCCCTTCATCTTTACCGTGGCAGCGAGTTCGGCAATATAGTCCTTATCACCTTCCTGCCAGGGTGGGAGATTCTCCAGATAATCGGTGAAGGGATTGTAGGGCGGGCTATAGTCGCTCTCGATGACATTGATCATGTCGCTCTTGCTCACCCTTGCGGTTAGCGACATGTTGCTCCATAGCGTATTCAGATCGCGGTCCTGGAGGATTCGCCATTTCTCCTTCTGATACTCGTAGCGCAGGGTGATGAGGTTGAAGCGGAGTTTGATATGCCCGTCGAGGAAGTCTTTGATTTCATCTACGGTGGCATAGGGAATCTTTCCGATTTCAGCCTTCGCCTTCTGTGGGTGAGTGGTGTTCTCGTAGCACGATTTGAACACCTGTTCTACGTCGTCGTATTCGGGAAACTGCCTGATAGCCCACTGGGTGGCTTCTTTCCTGTCGTACCGTTTCTTTGCCATCATGTAGCCCACCCGCATCACATACTGGTTGTGGTTGCCGGGTTCGTACTTTATCTTTTCGTTTTCCAGCTTGGGTTTGATGATGTTCTCATAGTAGTCGGCGATGCGTTCCTGTTTCTTTTTCTTCTGGGCGGTCTTGAGCGTAGCTGAATGGAAATGGCTGATTTCCTCGGCGCTGAAGGCTTTGGCTTCAGGATTGAAATAGACTTCGGGGTCGTAGGCGAGTCCGCTGAGCCTTGTGATGTTCTTGCAGAGCGGATCGCTTTCCTTGCCGATGAGATGCGCGTAGTAGTCGTTTCCCATGGCGAAGGCAGCGGGATAATCATCGCCTTCGTAGCGGTAGATGACGCGCAGTCCGTTGCCGCTCATGGTAACGTAGCAGAGCAGGGTGTGGGCATCGTGGCAGATTCTCTCTTTGAGCGAGCGCAGGGTGCCGTCATCCGGTTTTTCTGTGATGTGGTCGAAGTCGACCAGTGACAGATGTGTGAGGCTCCGGATGTTGTCCTTGCCCTTTCCGCCTTCGAAGATGCAGGCTACGGCGAAGAGGGGTGCATCGTGCTTGTACGACTTATCCCCCGTTTTCCGGTAAGACTCGGTGAAAAACCTGAGTTTCTCATCTTCCTTCATGAAGGTTACCAGGCCTTCCAACTGACCAGATGAAGGAATCTTGCTGGCCATGTTAATGAATGTACTGATGTTCATATTCTCTTAAAAATATCAGGTCTTGATACAATATATGTATCGGTTATTCGTTCTCTTATGGGTATGCAGATTGTTGGATCTGTTTTATATGGTGCAAAGATACTAAAAAGAAAATAAAAGAGAGTTCCCGACGTCGGGAACTCGTTTGTATATTTTTAAATTATTTAAATAAAATTACTATGTTCTACGACAAATTTAAAGTAGACAACAGCCGTTTCGGTGCTGTTTTGAGTGAAGAAATGAAGAACCATAACATTACTGGTTCTCATTTAGTGGCTTGTGCAGACATGCGCAAGGAAAACGTTTATGCAATCTAAAAGGATAAGGGCGATTATCGGCTCAGTGTTTATGTGAGGATTGTTTCTGCTCTTCGATACTTTATCGAAGACTCGGCAGAATACGCCCGAGTAAAGCAACGACTTATCGAAGCAGCCTTCGATGATGGTTACTTTTTTAATAAATAATACTTTTGAATTGGATTTTTAAATTAAAAAGTGGAATCCGGCAGTTGGCGGATTCCACTGATATCGTATTTTTTTCGACGTTTCGCAAGTTTATCGCCACACGCCCTGAAACTTCAATTAACGCAAGAACTTTCCGGTAAGGCTTGCCTTGCAGGCAGCTACTTCTTCCGGAGTTCCGGCTACAACGAAATTACCGCCTTTATCGCCGCCTTCAGGACCGAGGTCGATGATATAGTCGGCACACTTGATGACATCCAGATTGTGCTCAATCACTACCAGCGAATGGCCCCTTTCTATCAGGGCATTGAAGGCATGGAGCAGGCGCTTGATGTCGTGGAAGTGAAGACCCGTGGTAGGCTCGTCGAAGATGAAGAGCGTAGGCTCCTGTTCTTCCTTACCTATGAAGAAGGCGAGCTTTACACGCTGATTCTCACCTCCCGAAAGCGAACTTGAATTCTGACCGAGTTTGATATAACCCAGACCTACATCCTGTAGCGGCTTCAGGCGGTTTACGATGATGCGGCAGTTGTCAAAGTCGCCCTCGTTGCGCTGCAGCTTTTCATCGCTGAAGAACTCAATGGCCTCGTTTACCGTCATGTTCAGCACATCATTGACGTCTTTTCCGCCATAGCGAACCTCCAGGATATCGTGCTTGAACCGCTTGCCTTTACAAGCCTCGCAGGTCAGCGTGAGGTCAGCCATAAACTGCATCTCGATGGTAACATATCCCGCACCCTTACATTCCTCGCATCTTCCGCCTTCAGTATTGAAAGAGAAGTACTGCGGCGTGAATCCCATCTGCTTAGCCAGTGGCTGGTTGGCAAAGAGGGCACGTATCGCATCGTACGCCTTCAGATAGGTGGCAGGGTTGCTGCGGGTACTCTTTCCGATAGGGTTCTGGTCAACAAACTCTACATGATGGATGCTCTTCCAGTCGCCTTCCATCGATGCATATTCGCCTGGTGCATCTGCTACGAGGTCCAGACGGCGACGCATGGCAGGATAGAGGATTCCCTTGATGAGCGAACTCTTGCCTGAGCCTGATACACCGGTTACACAGGTGAATACATTGAGCGGTATCTTAACGTCGATGCCGCGCAGATTGTTCATCCGGGCTCCCTTGATTTCGATATACTGGTTCCAGGCACGGTGGCTCGTTGGCACCTTTATCTCCTCGTTGTGGGTAAGGTATTTGATGGTATAACTCTCCGGATATTCAGCCAGCAGCTTTTCCTGTTCAGCCTTGTCGGTGGTAGAATATTCTGATGACGGACCGGCGTAGACCACTCTTCCGCCCAGTCTGCCGGCATCTGGACCGATATCGATGAGATAGTCGGCTGCCCGCATAATCTCTTCGTCGTGTTCTACCACAACCACCGTATTGCCCAGTTGCTGCAGTTCTTTCAGCACCTTAATCAGTCGGGCAGTATCGCGGCTATGGAGTCCGATACTAGGTTCATCGAGGATATATACGCTACCCACGAGCGATGAGCCCAGATTGGTGGTCAGGTTGATGCGCTGACTCTCACCGCCGGAGAGGGTGTTGGAGAGTCGGTTGAGCGTTAGATAACCCAGACCAACATCCAGGAGGAACTGCAGGCGGTGGGTGATTTCGGTGAGCAGACGCTTGCTGATTTCCTTCTCATGCTCCGAGAGTTCCAGTTTCTTGAACCATTCGCTCAGGTTCACAATCGACATCTCAACCAGTTCGGTGATGCTCTTTCCGCCAATCTTCACATAGTTGGCTTCCTTCTTGAGTCGCGTACCATGACAGTCAGGACAAATCGTCTTTCCACGGAATCGGCTCAGCATCACGCGGTATTGTATCTTGTACTGGTTCTCCTTTACCATTCTGAAGAACTCATCGATGCTCACCCTTTCCTGCTGTTTACGTTTCTTCTCGCCAGGCAGACCGTGCCACAGCCAGTCCTTCTGCTGCTGTGTCAGTTCGAAGTAAGGCTTGAAGATAGGAAAGTCGTATTCTGCAGCTCTGCGGATGAATTCCTTGAGCCACATACCCATCTTTTCGCCTCGCCAGCAAACCACACATCCGTCATATACGCTCATCGAAGTGTTCGGGATGACGAGTTTCTCATCGATGCCTATTACGCTGCCGAAACCTTCGCAGGTAGGGCAGGCTCCGAGAGGAGAGTTGAAGGCAAACATATTGTCGGTAGGCTCTTCAAACTGCATGCCGTCAGCTTCGAACCGGGTAGAGAAGTCGTAGCAGATATTGCTTGGCAGGAAGACGAGGCGGCAGGCTCCATCTCCCTCATAGAAGGCAGTTTCGGCAGAATCCATCAGTCGGCTGATATCATCCTTCTCATCGCTTACCGAAGCACGGTCGATGACCAGGAAGATTTCTTCATCCTTCTGCTGCATTCTCTTTCTCAGTTTGTCGCCGCTTACTTCCTGCAGATCCTTGTCAGCCTGCTCCATGAAGTCTTCTATGCGCACGAATTCACCTTTTATATATATACGCGCGTAACCTTCCTGGTTGTACATCTCCAGCTGTTTGCCCAGACTGCGCCCTTCGATGACGTGGATAGGGGCGAGGATGACAAACCTGGTACCCTGGGAATACTGTCGGGTGCATGCGAGTACATCTTCGGTAGTATGGCGTTTCACCTCCTGTCCGCTGATAGGCGAATAGGTTTTTCCGATGCGTGCGTAGAGCAGTCGCAGGTATTCGTAGATTTCGGTGTTGGTGCCCACGGTAGAGCGTGGGTTGCGCGAAATCACCTTCTGTTCGATGGCGATGGCCGGTGGCAATCCCTTGATGAAATCACATTCCGGTTTACTCATACGGCCCAGAAACTGGCGAGCGTATGAAGAGAGCGACTCCACATAGCGGCGCTGGCCCTCAGCATATAAGGTATCAAAAGCCAACGATGATTTTCCCGATCCGGAGACACCCGTAATGGCAACAAACTTGCCCTGAGGTATCTTCACATCGATATTCTTGAGGT
>OLGY01001735.1_pt1 | contig 10328 bp, 7 predicted proteins | sample 1605951 | NCBI WGS metagenome assembly OLGY01 (sample SAMN03283280) | human gut metagenome | biome: human-associated habitat; material: feces | host: Homo sapiens | place: Peru | collected 2012
CTTTTATCGCTGTCTTATCTTCATATCCTACGACACATGATATCATAAATGCTTCAAGACTTGAAGTCTTCAATGTCGTTTATGAAGCTACGAAACATCGCTGCTCGATGGATAAGATCGATAAGCTCTTTGATTTGTGTCATGATACTCTGGTTCCTGATAATATTTCTTCTTATGGAAGAAGTATCATTCTAGACCTCGTTGAAAACATAAAAAACATAAAAGGTCAGCTTAAAATGATTGAAAGATATATTAGAGATGTTGCTTCTTTAAATCCAGCTTATAAACTGCTTCTTACAATTACAGGATGTGGTCCTTTAACTGCTGCAACTGTTATTGCTGAAACGGGCGATATAAAACGATTTAAAAACGCAGATTGTTTTGTCTCTTATTCGGGAACAAGCCCTAGAAACAAGCGCTCTGGAACATCTGTAGAAACCATGGGCAAGATTTCTAAAAAAGGCTCTAGATATCTCAGACATGCAATTTACATGATTGCTGAATTTGCCAGACGTCATAATCCAGTTCTCAAACATCAGTTTGAAAGAATCAAGAACGGAAACAAGAAAAGACATAAGCTGGCTAATATCGCAATCGCAAATAAAATTGCACGATATATCTATTCAATTATGAAAAACGAAAGCAGCTTTGTAATTTTTCATGAACACATCATGAAATTACCAGAAGAAACCCAAAATACGTTCTTCAATTCAATATCATTAGACTTTCCTAAAAATACTAGAAAACAGATCTATCAGTATTCTGATATCAATGGTGAAGTACACAGGTTTGTATACACCAAATCAGAAGAAGCGATGAGTATTTAATAGTATATAGAAGTTTAATGTAAGAGCTTTCAACGGTACGATGTTGAAAAGTTCTTTTAAGTGTACTCTTTTTTAGAAAAGAAAGAGGATTTTTATAGAGAATTCACCTCTAAATCAAGACAAATGCCTATAAATTCAATAAATTCCTAAAAAATAGATTATTTATTGACATCTAATAGTTTGTCTATTACATTGATCACTTCGCTTATATATGGATTAAGAAATACAGTTGATTTCATCTATCCTCTAATTGTTGCAATTCTGTTCATTCCTACATTATTCATCTATTATAATATTTCTGCCTGGGTGTATATTATCGCATATTCTCTCATTGCACTCATAGGAGAAATATTAGGTAAAACACTTCAAAAGAAATAATAATTCTCTTGCCTTGAAGTTCACTTTAGCCTTTAAGATATCCTTATGGGAAAGGAAAGGATATTATGAGTAAAAAAGTTGTTGTATTATCTACAAGTCTAAGATGTAATAGTAATTCAGAATTGCTTGCAAAAAGTTTTACGGAAGGTGCAAGAGATGCAGGAAATGATGTAGAATATATCTCACTTAAAAATAAAGATATTCGTTTCTGTATTGGATGTCTTACATGTCAAAAAACTAGACATTGTGTTATTATAGATGATGTTGCGGGTATTATGGATAGTGTAATCAATGCTGATGTTGTTGTATGGGCTACACCCATTTATTATTATGAAATGAGCGGTCAGATGAAAACTCTTATTGATCGTCTCAATCCAATGTATTCTAAAGATTATAGGTTTAGAGATGTATATCTTCTTGCGACAGCTGCAGAAGAAGGAAACGAAGTCTTTGAAAAAGTCATTACTGGACTAAATGGCTGGATTGACTGTTTTGAAAAGACATCTATTAAAGGTACTGTACTTTGTGGTGGTGTATCTAGTGGTGGAGACATATCTAGTAATAGTAAACTTAAAGAAGCCTATAATCTAGGTTCTCATGTATAAGGCAGGTTAATTCCTGTCTTTTTCTTTTATATGCTTGAAAGCGCTTATCTTAAGCTGTACAATTTTATTTAAGGAACGACAATACATTAAAGTAGTTCATTAAGACAATAAGCACTTATTGCCTTTTTAATTAGACTTTCAATAAATGGTGGTGATTGTATGAGTGAATGGAAACATATAGAAGACCTAATAGACCAATTAGAAATAGAAGAACCACAAATATTAGAAAGAGATTTTATTCATGCCGGGTCACAGGACAGAAAACTAAACTCACCTCGTACAGAAACATCAGAAGGATTAGTAAGGGGAGAGTGGAAAGAATCTTCTTTTATTTTTGACGATGATTTTATCCCAAAGAATTTTAATGATAAACAATTAACCATATCTGAAATCAAATCTGAACTTAAAGACAAATACCATCTCACATTAGATGAAATACCTTTTATTAATGGGATAGCTGATTTTAGTCATCTCAGTGTCGCAAGTATTAGTACGGATGAAATAGTGAATAGAACTAAGAATAATACATCTAATATGATGAATAAATTAGAAGCTTATCAAGATGTACTAAGTCAGGATCATCGTACTATTAATTTTGATATAGCTGATGAAATAGCATCCAAGAAACAGATCTCTATTCCTGGCTTAAAAGAAGGATATAGTAAAGAAGATTTAAGTAACTGGCGTAAGGAGAATCATTTTAGCTGGGATGAACAGTTAAATGGTTATTTCCTAGTACCCTCTGTCATACATGGTAATTTGTCTCATACAGGTGCTGTCAGTATTTCTCAAAATGCTTATTCATATTTAGACAACAGAAAACAATATTTAAAAAATCATCCAATGGAAGAAGTAGATGCAATTATCTCAATGGATGAAATACATAGGAGGAATAAAAAAATGAAATATGGAAGTGATAAGAAATTAGGAGGAAGCTTAACCGCTCTAAAAAGAGAACTTGTTGAAAGCTTTGATATAGGTGAGAAAAAGTTAGATTTTGGTAAAAAGTTTGAATCAGATAAAGCCAAACTAGAAGATGCTATAGCGCGTGTAGAAGCTTCTAGTATCAGCGACGAAGATAAAGAAAGTATGCTTCAAGAATTATCTAATGCCTTGCTTGCATTAGAGGAACAATACGACCGTGATGTCTTTGAAGAAATGCTGGATACAAAAAAATCAATTAATAGTGGTATTCAACAGATGGATGAAAGTATCAACGAATTAAATGAACAGCAGGATTCTTTAAAAGATATCACAATGGAAGCTGCGGCGGTTGACGCAAAAGCAGCTTCTGATGAAGCAGAAAAAAAGAAAAGGGAATTTGAAGAAGCTAAGAACGAAGCTGTAGAAAAATTAAGACTACAGATGGAACAGGCTGAGATGCAACAAAGAAATATACGTATGAATCGTATTAAGAAGGGAAATTAAAATATAAAAGAAGGGAATGTAAATAATATGGGAGTTATATGTTTTGAAGTAGATACTATACCAGACTTAAGTTTAAATAAGTATCAAACACTTGCGGATACAGGTATAGAAGGGGTACTTAAACGCCATGAAAGCTTTTTAAGACAATGGCATGGAATAGGTATGGCAGGTGGCATTAGTTTTCATTTATTGTATATGTTTATTCCTCAATTACCTGCTGGAGAACGATTGAAACTCTATTTTATGCTTCAAGGAAGTCTAGAAGAACTAAAAATGATTGAGCCATTATTACATAATTCACCACTCAGTGATTTTTATACATTTAAGTATGTAAAGAATCCACATAATGTTTTATTTAAGTCTGGTGCTACATTGTTAAAAACAGAAGCTGTTGCGGATATTAATAATCCTCTGACAGGTAAACCTACTTCTGTATATTATGTACCACATTGGGAAGTAAATGATCAATGTAGACTCTATGACTTATTTAGAATCATGAAAACAGTCAGTGAATCCTATTCACCATCAAGTGCATGTGCATTTAGATTAGATATTTATCCTGTCTCTACTTTGACGGATACAAGAAAAAGATTTAATCCAATTCTTCAATCTTTACGTGGTGAAAATGATATTAAACTTATGAATAATACTCAAAGTATCAAAACTGATAATGATGCGAGAGATGTATGTAATGAATATGAAGACTGGATGAGATGTATTGAAACAACACCTCATTTTAGAGTCAATATTCATGCTTTTGCGGATACTCTCTTTAAGGCTAAGGTATTACTTAATGCAGCAGGTGCAGAAGCCTTAAATGAAGGTGATTTCTCAGTTGCACCTATTAAATCAGATTCCAATGGTAAGTTTAGTATATTATCAAGAATGAGTGGATCTGCAGAAGATTATACTCTAAAGCCTAATCAGATTACTTTAAGCAGCTGGCCAACAACTTTCACTTTAAATGAACTAGTACCATTCTTTAGATTACCTGTCTTATTTGATGGTGAAACTATTGAAATACCAAAAGAAACAGCACCAAAACAGATACCAGATGGTCTTTATTTAGGTCTGGATATGAATCAATATCCAGTCAATTTTGCCTTAAAGGATTTACCTAGACATGCATTCTTTACTGGTATGCCGGGTTCAGGTAAAACAAATACTATGCTGCATTTAGTGACACAATTAAAGATAAAGGGGATTCCTTTCTTAGTATTAGAACCAGCTAAAAAGGAATATCGTGCATTACTAGGACATGAGATGATGAAAGATGTTTATTTGTTCTCACCACATCTCCAGAGTCATTTTCCATTGCAGATGAATCCAATGGAATTTCCTAAAGGTGTAAGATTATCTGAACATATTAATGCATTACTAGAAGTATTTGAAGGGACATTTGTATTAGAAGGTCCTACATATAAATTCCTAAGCAGTTCTATTGAACATTCTTATACAAAGCTAGGATGGGATATTGAGGATATCAATACTGCTAGTACTCAATTACCATATCCTACATTACAGGATGTCTATGATATTCTTGAAGAAGAAATCAAGAAATCAAGCTATAGTGCAGAATTAAAAGGTAATGTGAGAGCCTTCCTTCAGGTACGTTTAGGTGGATTAATGGAAAGAGATGCAGGAGAATTGTTCAATGCACCTTTATCTACCTTATCACCTGAAGAGTGGCTCACATCATCCGCCATTGTAGAATTAGAAGTATTAGGAGAACAAGCAAAGAACTTCTTTGTATTACTTGTATGTCATTATATTCTAGAATCACTTAGAGTCAATCCTCATGGTGGAAAGAATGATGTACGTCACGCTTTATTTATTGAAGAAGCACATAATATTATAGCATCTAGTACACAGCAGGAAAGTGGGGATTCCATCAATCCGAAAGTATCTGCCACTGCATATATTGTAAAGATGCTTGCAGAAGTCAGAGCACTTAGAGAAGCTATTATTATTGCAGATCAATTACCAACTGCTTTAACGAGTGAAGTGACTAAAAATACTGGCTTAAAGCTAGTACATAGACTTACATCTCAAGATGATAGACAACAGATTGGTACAGCTATTTCTGCTTCGCCACTTCAGTTAGAACAAATGGCATCTTTTACAACAGGTAAAGCACTTATTTATCATGAAAGAACACAAAAGCCATTTACTGTCCAAATAGCACAGTGGAAAGCACCAAGTATAAATTTTGATATTACGAGAGATGATGATCTCTATCGCAATATTTTCACTCAAAATACAGTACAAAGATCTATTCTTGTCGCTTTTAGAAACTGGCAGGAAAAATGTTTATTTAAACTAAATGATCGTGTATTAGATCTTATAAAGCGTTATGAAAAGCTTAATTCTTCTGATATTGTAGAAATCAGTTTATGTAAAGCAGAAAAAGAGGTGTTATTACATGAATATGATCATGCATCAAAAAAGTGTAAGAGATTTGCAGAACTATGGTTCAAAGAGAAAAAGATTAAGAAATCTATGAAAGATGAATACAGTGAAGTATTAAATAATATTGAACTTATGAAATCATCTTTAAACAACATTATTATTAAATAGAGGGGTAAAGAAATATGGAAACATGTTGTTGTATTGTAGGAGTTATTATAGTGATTTGTGTGATTTGTTCTATATATGATGCTTCAGAACAAAAAGAACAAGAGAAAAAGAAAAATATCGAATCTTTTAAATCATCATATCAAAATCAGAAAAAAGAGTTTGAATATAATTTAGATTCTTTTTTTAATTCATATCAGAATAATATGTATCAGACTTCATTTGGTTACTTTTTAGATCAAATGGAAAACCATTTAAATAATATGAAAAACTGTAATAGAGACTTAAAGCCTCTTACAAATTCTGATGTCTATGGTTCAGAAATTAAAAAGTATACAACATTATTAAATAAGTTTAAGGGATCTGCTCAACGCTGGGATACATTTTCTATTAACAAGATGATGAACGAATCAAGTTATGGTACTATTAATACTTATTACTGGAATACTATGTGTTCTCTCACTAAAGCACAAGCTGATTCAATTATTACTAAATGTGAAAACTATAAGTCCTCAAAGTCTTATTTAAGTTTAATGAGTACTGATGTAGATGCAATTCTAAAATGTATTTGGTTCTATGCAGCAAGTAAACCTTTTTCTGCACAGTCATTCAATAGAGCAGTTGCTGTATTTCGTTATTTTGTAAAGAGAGATCATGTAGATATTGTGATTGCGGAATTATATGCGAAAAATCAAATGGGTGGAGATAATGTCGTACAGGAAAATGTTCGTAAAATGATTAAGGATTTTCATTATACTAATAGAGACAAGCAGCTTACCAGTATTGCTTCTTCACTCATGTGGATTAAAGCGTATAATTCAGAAAAAACAGTTCTTCAATATATGTTAGATAATGGTGTACAGATGCCAGTTAAAGCACAGGAAAGATTACATTCACTTGCAAATGGTGGAGGTAAAGCACCTAACATCTATAATGCGACTACATCTAATTACTTTGATGTTTCTTCAATTGGCTGGAGCGATAAAGATTTCAATAACTTCTTTGATAATCTTTCATTCCAGGAAAAGAAAATAGCTTACTCTCTTGCAATGAGAGATGAAGATAAGAACTTATTGATTAGTAGTCCTATTAATCTTCCTGATAATATTGAAATAGCGAATATCTTAAATGCGAAATTCAATTATGAATATGGTAATGTAGTAAAGGCGACTTCAAGAAACTTTGTCGCATTATCTGGTAGTGGTAAAGAAACTATTCCAGGTATTTTAATCCAATCTAAAGAATGCAGACACATGGCGTTACTCGTGCATATTTCTCGTATTGGTAAGAAATTGAGTATCAAGTTCTATACACTCTTTATGCCAGTAGGTGCGACTGCGAATGATCAGAAACAGCTTGCAGTCTCTTTATTCAAGAAGTTAAGTCCTACTGCATCAAACTGGGAAAGCAGTATGAAAGATTCTGTATTATTGATTATCCAGCAGATTCTTAATTCTAGTACTCAAACTAAAACACAAACACACACTACAAATAATAACAACAATAATGGTGGAGATATATACTTATAATTAAGTAGGGGGGTGGTCAAATATGATATTCAAGTTCTTAGATATAGTTATCAGTCAAGGGTGTTCATTTAAAACTAAATTTCATATTTATTGTCCTGGTTGTGGTGGGACAAGAGCTTTAAAAGCACTCTTACAGTTTCATCCTATCAAGTCCTTGTATTATAACCCTATTGTGACACTTCTTTTCATTATTATAGTTATTCTAGTTATCTTAAAAATACAGGAGAAGAAGTATAATAAATCAGTTTATAAAACAAGAAAAAGAGTACTTAACTCATTTCTAGTAACCTGGTTTGTCTATTTCATCTTCCGTAATATCCTATTAATCTATTTTGGAATAGATTTCTTAGGGGATTTTATCTAACACATCTCATCTTGTAGATGTGTTTTTTTAGTTGATTATGAATACATTTCTATTGCTGTAATGATATTTTAATATCAAAAAATAAGATTTTCTAATAAAACAAATGGATTAAATCCAACTTACAATAAACTATGATTCAATTATCTTGATACTTAAATTCATTATGACATCAAACGAAGGGAGGAGATGCCATTGTCAATGAGACTAAAATTAAAAACAAGTTAATAGTAAAAATCAGAGAGTTACTAGAACATTATCAAGAATTGAAATGAACCAACACTGGGAAATCCTACTGAAGAAAAACAAAGCGAATTAGAATAATTTATCGATTATTCTAAAATACTTGTCGGAACATTAGGGCATAAGGTGTTTGAACCCCTTGTATCATAATTTATAACACATAATGAGATAGAACTTCATTGCACTGATAATGGTGCTAAAGCAATAGTAATACGTACAGCAGATAGTTTTGTAGTTAAGAAAGGAAGTATACTTTCTGATTATTTCATACATAGCTTTCCTAAATATGCAAAGAAGAAAAGAGAACATTATCAAGATATTATCAATAATCGTAGTCTATTAGAAGATATTCTATTTAATACACCAACCGGTGCTGCAAGCTTTGTATTAGGGAGAAGTGCCAATGGCCATATTGAATGGAAAAATGAAGAAGGACAGACATTAAGACAATTAGACGAGGAATCATAAGCATGGATACATGATGTCCATGTTTTTTTGTTAGTTATAACTAATATATTAATTGTGATATCTATTTCATAGTGTTATACTGAATCCATAGGTTAGCATATACTAACAAAGAGGTAATATCATGAGAATACTTATATATGGTGCAGGGGTGATTGGTTCTTTATATGCAATTTTGTTGAAAGAAACAGGGTATGATACAACTATTTATGCAAGAGGACATAGACTTGAAGTCCTTCAAAATCAAGGACTCCTTTATAAGAAAAATAATATAATCAAAAAAGTAGATATCAAGGTCATTGATCACTTACAAGATAATGATATATATGATTTTATTTTTTTAACTGTTAGAGAAAATCAATTATATCAAGCACTGAAAGAATTGAAATCTAACAAAAGTAAAACCATTATCACAATGGTTAACTCAATAGATAATTATGAAAAATGGGAAAATATTGTAGGAAAAGGAAAAATATTACCTGCTTTCCCAGGTGCTGGAGGCTCTATCACAAATAATATACTTGATGCAGCACTTACTCCCAAAATTATACAACCCACTACTTTTTCTGAAATATCAGGAAAGAAAACAAAAAGAACAGAACAGCTCTTACAAATATTGAAACATGCGCATATACCTTACCAGCAAGTCAATAATATGCATATATGGCAGTTATGTCATATTGGGATGGTTATACCTCTTGCAGATGCTTATTATCAAACAGAAAATCCAAAATTTGTAGGACAAGATAAAGTGGTGATGAGAAAAACAGCTATTCAGCTTAAAAAGAATTTCAATACATTATATAAAAATCTCAATACCTTATCACCAGTTAAGATGCATATATTCCGCTATTTACCAACATCTATACTCATATATATTTTGTCTCAAACTTTTAAAAGCAGTTTTGGTAAGAAATTTATGTACCAGCATTCGATGAAAGCACCAGGTGAAATGAAAGAACTACATAACCAATTTTATTCTTATATTAAGAAATGGAAATTATGAATATGACAAACGAAAAATACAAACAATTATCAATAAAAGAATTTACTGCAGCAGCTAAAAGATATGAAGGTGATCATGCAGGTCTCTATGAAATGTGTAAAAAGGATTATCCAGATATCTTAGAAGAATTAGAGAAAGAACCATTCATAGATTTACTTGATGCAGGATGTGGTCCAGCACCTATGATTTCTTTATTATCAGAAAAATATCCAGATAGACATTATACAGGTCTTGATCTTACACCAGCTATGATTGAAGAAGCTAAAAAGAAGAATATTCCAAATGCAGTATTTGTAGTAGGGGATTGTGAGAATTTCCCTTTTGAGGAAAATTCATTTGATGCCATTATCTGTTCTATGAGCTTTCATCATTACCCTAATCCACAAGCATTTTTCAATAGTGTAAAAAGATGCTTACGTCCAAAGGGTAGATTAATACTTAGAGATGTTACTAGTGATAATAAACCACTAGTATGGCTGATGAATAAAATTGAAATGCCTCTCGCAAACTTATGTGGTCATGGAGATGTCCAGGTTCCTACAAGAGATCTTGTTTATAAATGTTGTAAAGAAGCAGGATTAAAAGTAGAGAAGTTTGAAATACGTAAAGGGATGCGCATGCATTGTGTTGTAAGAAAAGAAGGCGATTCAAAATGAAAATAAATGTAAAAGGTGTACCAGAAACAATGATCCAGACTCTTTATGCACGTGCTAAAGAAACAAGACAAAAGAATCCTAAAATAAAAGATGAAATGGCTGTATCAATAGTCAAACAATTAGATTATGACTTTTCTCAAGCAGATCAAGATAAAACAATGCGTTCTGGTGTGATTGCAAGAACAATTGTATTAGATAAGATGGTAGATGAATATTTAGATAAACATAAGAATACTATTGTGATTAATATTGCATG
>OLGY01001739.1_pt1 | contig 10320 bp, 9 predicted proteins | sample 1605951 | NCBI WGS metagenome assembly OLGY01 (sample SAMN03283280) | human gut metagenome | biome: human-associated habitat; material: feces | host: Homo sapiens | place: Peru | collected 2012
TAACAGTCTACAACCTTGAATTAGATGAAGTGCATACATATTATGTGGCTGGTGGAGTGCTGGTGCATAATGGATGTGGTAAAAGTAATACAAATGATAGTGAGGGTGGTAGTACTTCTGAATCATACCAGGCTCCAAATGGAGGTGGAGGTATAACTTCAAAAATAAATGTGAATGGAAAGAAAATAATATTTGGACATGGAGGAAGACATCTGGAAGGTACTGGGTTAAATCTAGAAAATGTAAATAATAAGCTTGCAGGTGTTGTATCTAAATTAAACCTAAAAGAAGGCCAATTCTATAAGGGAATAGTAAATATTGATGGTATTAATATAGAATTCACAAGTTATGGTGTATCAGATTTTGTAACTAATATTGGCACATATTATCCAAAACCTTAAAAATATTCTGGTGATATGTCAAGAAGAATATCAAAAGAATTTTAATTTGTTTTCAAAAAAGGACATACTTTACAAACGTTCATTATGATAGGTTTGAAACTATGTATTTTTTTAAGAGTGATACATCATCAATATGCTGATGGTGTTTAATAAGTCTTTTTAAAGCTAAATACTGCTCATACTATAAGCTAAACTATTATGAAATGTAAATAATAACTGTATAGGTGGAAATTATATGAGGGAGATTCTCTTAGATGTTCTAACATAGATATTGAAAAAAATAAATTTGTAAGAAGTATGTTTATTTTGCTTACAAACGTATTATAGGAGGTGAACAATTATGGAAAAATTGTCAGAAAGAGAAAAAGAATGGCTAAATTATATTATGGAAAAAGAGTTCTTAGGTAGGGAAATATTAATAGAACAACTAAATAATATTCAAGTTATAAAAGAGTCTGGATTTGATTTTTTATCAATTAAGATGTTTGCTTCACAAGTTAATAAGTTATTTCCGTTTGATATAAGAGTACCCGTTGAGATGATATGTTATCAAAAAACAACAGCGCCAATTGTTTTTCTGTTGCACATTATAGAAGGAAAAGTGAATGAATTAGAAATAATTACAGCAGATGCTTCTTTTCTTGACGTTGAAAAAATTGAAATGATGAACAGAGAATATATGATAGATTCAAAACTAATACCTTAAAGGATACATTGTAATACAGAGAATTAGAAGTCAAGAGTGGTAGTAAGAGTGGCTCAGGAAGCAAATTCCAAGAAGTATTTGACCTAGCAGACAACTATACTTTAAGTGATGATACCTTTGACAATCATATACTCGATAGACATGGACCTAATTCTACATACGGAAACAAATCACATTTTAATGCAGATTTTGATATTAGAAATAGTATTGATAGTACATTGACAGGGGACAACTTCATTGTAGGTCCTAATACTGCTGGAAGAGAAGGTTATATTTTTGAACAAACATTTTCCAATCCAATAGGGACAAATAGCAAAGGGAAACCATTATATACTTTAAAAGTAGTTATTGATGAGGCTGGAAATGTAATTACTGCGTTTCCCCAAAATTAGTAGGAGGTTGTTGTAATGAACTTTTACATAGGTAATTCAATAGATGAGATTAATGAACAAGATGTCAACGTAGAATTTTGCGATGAGTTGATTGATTTTATCTATAAAATGAGTGGACAAGTATCCTTTGATATGAGTAAATTGTACCAGATTGATCCTTATGATGATGTTGAAGTTTCTAAAAATGATTTGTTTCAAATCGCCGAAATATGCAAATATATATTGGACACAGCATTGCTTCAGAATTATGAAGAACCAGATGAAGGCAGACAAATGGTGCAAGACTTATTAGAGATTATCCAAAAAGCGATGACAAGTGATTTAGGACTAGTTTCGATAGGAGATTGATGATTTGCATTATGTAATAAATATTAGCCGGTTGAATGAAAAGTTAAATTCCACTTGTAAACTTAAATTCCATACGGAAGACTAAATTCAGTTCTTAAAGGGTTTGACAGTTGCTGTCAGACCCTTTATTATTGAATTTAGTTATTCTCGACATCATATTTTCTAAAAAAGGGTATGCAGTCGCCAGCAACTGGAATTGGATCCTGTAAGACTGAATTCCACCTGCCTATTGACGTGATTATGGTGGCTCATATCCGCAGATTTTATTTTTTAGGAGCATTTGTCGCAGGGTAATTAAAGTGTTGACATCCGGACAAACTATCTATGCTGCTACAGGCTGGGTCAGGAACAAAGCCTATTGGTACGTTGTGCCTGCCTGGCATAGATATCCCTAATGTAAACACATGAAATACCAGCTTCTCATGTTCACGTGTTATGCATTTATTTCGATTTTACCTTTGAGTAGTGCGGGCGTAAGTATTACTTCGTCCGCAGGTATTTCTTTTAAATCGAAGAAGTCTAGCAATTCTTTTGGAAGCATTAACTTTGCGAGTGCAAATGGTGTTAATCCCCCAAGGCTCTCGCGGCAGGAACTATTGATGTGACTCATCATAAGATTTACATCGTCCTGTGTTAATCGATCAAAAGTTGAGATTGTTTTTGGACAGATTTTTCTTATGTACTCGTGATTCTTTTCACAGTGAGGCTTCTGCCAGGAAGCCATCGGATCACAGTAGTAGATATTGGTTCTTAATACGTTATCAATCCCACACTCAAGAGCATCAGGATGTTTAAACTCACCACCTCTGTCGGTTATGATTAGCGGCATAGTTTTAGAGAAAAGATATGTACCAATAGCCTCGTTGATTTTATCGAAAGTATTTTCCACACCGATTGCTTCTTTAGAATCAAGAAGATACGCCATCATAAAATCTGCATTACAAAAGTGCAAAGTTAAAAGAACTTTGTGACTTCCGTCAGGACCAACAACAGTGTCCATTTCTGTTATCTTTGTGTCAGGAGATACCTTTATGTAGTCTTGGAAATCTTTATACGTACGACCTTCAAAAACGCCTATATCATTGATTTCAGTTCCATGAGATTGACGAGGTTTGTAAGTCACCTTCTTAGGGAGATCTAGATTTCCAACAGAAAGAACTCCCGCATCAATATAGTTGTAGATGGTTTTTTCACACTGTGTTATTTCAGGGTGATTTTGGAGGATGGTATAAATGGATTGGCCATTCTCAATGAGAGGACTAACGATATCATCAATTGCTTTGATTTCCTCTACAGTAGCATTAATGCCAGAACGGGATTCAACTAAGACAGTTTTATATTCCTTTTGTGCCCTGGTGGCGCGGTAGTAATACTTATCAAGCCGGCATCCGCTTTTCTTAGGACAACCATTACAAACATATGGAGCTTTCTTAGTTTTAGGACAAGAATAATCAAATGGGATATAGTCCTTGCAAAAGTTATGACACTTGTTGCAACGTTTGCATTCTCTTTTACAGAAGAGTTCTGTATTACACACATTTTTTCTGTGACAGTCCTTTGCAATGGCACAACGAAAAGCTGGCTCATTAAACGCATTATGTTTTTGAAAGGACCGATGTTTCTTGATTTCCTTAGATATAGTAGTTGGATCCTTGCCTAGTTCAGCAGCTATGGCAGATAAAGGTGTGGAAGTATCTAATCTTTTTTCAATAACCACGCGGTTATCTTGGTTCATATGCTTCTGGTTTGTTTCTATTTTTTTTGACATATATACCTCATTTCTACTGCGGATAAGAGGCAATATGTAGAATACATTATTTTGGCTTGGAGTGTAAGACTAAATTCAGCTAGAGGTGGAATTAACTTTTTTATTTAACGAAATTAAATAAATATCTAATTTCCTATTGACAAACTAGGAATTGAGTTGTATTATATCTACAACAGTTAATCCTAGTAATCAAATAGGAATTACACATTATAACAACACAAACAAAAAATAAGGAAACGAGGTAGAAGATATGAGTAAAAAAACTTACGCTGAAAGAAATTTTAAATTCGAAACATTACAGTTGCACGTTGGTCAGGAATCACCAGATCCAGTTACAGATGCAAGAGCAGTTCCAATTTATCTTACATCATCATATGTATTCCATAACAGCGAACATGCAGCAGACAGATTTGGCCTTAGAGATGCAGGAAATATTTACGGACGACTTACTAATCCTACACAGGGGGTATTTGAAGCAAGAATAGCAGCACTTGAGGGTGGCGTGGCAGCATTAGCAGTTGGTTCAGGAGCGGCAGCACTTGCTTATGCATTTCAGGCAATTGCACATGCAGGTGACCACATCGTAGCAGCTAAGAACATTTATGGTGGAACATATAACTTATTAGCACATACACTTCCTAATTATGGAATTGAGACAACATTCGTAGATCCATTTGATTATGATGGAATAAAGGCAGCTATTAAAGAGAATACAAAGGCAATCGAGATTGAAACATTAGGTAATCCTAATTCAGAAGTTGTTGATATCGAGAGAATAGCAGCAATTGCTCATGAAGCAGGAATTCCACTTATCGTTGACAATACATTTGCAACACCATATCTGGTAAGACCAATTGAACATGGCGCAGATATAGTAATTCACTCAGCTACTAAATTCATCGGTGGACATGGTACAACAATCGGTGGTGTAATCGTAGATGGTGGTAAATTCGACTGGACTAAGAGTGATAAATGGCCATGGTTAGTAGAACCAAATGTATCTTATCATGGAGTAAGCTTTGCAAAAGACTGCGCACCTGCAGCATTTGTAACATATATCAGAGCTATACTTCTTCGTGATACAGGCGCAACACTTTCACCTGTTCATGCATTTATCTTCTTACAGGGACTTGAGACACTTTCACTTCGCGTTGAGAGACATGTTGAAAATGCATTAAAGGTAGTTGAATATCTTAAGAATCAGCCTTTAGTTGAGAAAGTAAATCACCCATCAATCTCAGAAGATAAAGAACAGCAGGAGCTTTATAAGAAATATTTCCCAAATGGTGGTGGCTCAATATTTACATTTGAAATCAAGGGAGATGCTAAGACAGCACAGAAATTCATTGATAATCTTGAATTATTCTCACTCCTTGCAAATGTAGCAGACGTTAAGTCATTAGCCATACACCCTGCTTCAACAACTCATTCAGAGTGCAACGAGGCTGAATTATTAGACCAGGGAATTAAACCAAATACAATTAGATTATCAATTGGTACAGAAAATATCGATGATATTATTGAAGATTTAGATGAAGCATTTAAGAGCTTAAACTAAGAAAGGAAGGTATAGAATATGAGTAAAATATATAAAAGTGCATTAGAATTAATAGGTAATACACCATTAGTTGAATTTACAGGAATAGAAAAGAAATACAATCTTCAGGCAAGACTACTTGCTAAATTAGAGTATTTTAATCCGGCAGGAAGTGTTAAGGACAGAATTGCGAGAGAAATGATAGAAGATGCTGAAAACAAGGGACTTCTTAAAGAGGGTTCTACAATTATTGAGCCTACATCAGGAAATACAGGAATCGGCTTAGCAGCTATTTCAGCAGCGAAAGGATACAGACTCATAATTGTTCTTCCGGAGACAATGAGTGTTGAGAGAAGAAATATTATTAAAGCATATGGTGCTGAATTAGTTCTTACAGAGGGTTCAAAAGGTATGAAAGGTGCAATTGCCAAGGCTGAAGAGCTGGCTAAGGAGATTCCTAATAGCTTCATACCAGGTCAGTTTGTTAATCCTGCCAATCCAACAGCACATAAGAAGACAACAGGTCCTGAAATATGGAATGATACAGATGGCGAAATCGATGCATTTATAGCTGGTGTAGGTACTGGTGGTACAGTAAGTGGTGTCGGTGAATATTTAAAATCTAAGAAATCAGATGTTGAAGTTATTGCAGTAGAGCCTGCAACTTCACCTGTATTATCACAGGGTGTATCAGGAGCACATAAGATTCAGGGTATTGGAGCAGGTTTCGTACCTGATACATTGAATACAAAAATATATGACAAAGTCGTTACAGTTGAGAATGAAGATGCATTTGCATTCGGTAAAGAAATAGCTAAAACAGAGGGTATTCTTGTAGGTATTTCATCAGGAGCAGCATTAAAGGCAGCAGTTGACTGGGCTTCACAGCCTGAGAATAAAGGCAAAACAGTTGTTACTTTATTACCTGACAGCGGTGACAGATATTACTCAACAGCATTATTTGAATAAAAATTAGTTTAATTTCTATAATGAAATGACGCGTGTGTCAAAAGTCCCTTCGGGGACTGGCCGGCACAAATATATGTATATTATATGCAATTAATCTTGTATATAATATACATATATTTGTGCGACAAGTACGATGCACTTGTTTGACACACGCATCCATATTAAACTAAGCAAAACATTAATTTGGTTATAATGTGGTAATTCTTTTATCATATTAACGTAAATGCCCTAATATAATTTAAGTAATCGAAAGCTTTTAAAACGGTGAAAGATGTTAAATTATATATGGGCATTTATGATTTTAATCGGGATATTATATGGGGCATTTACAGGAAATATTTCTGAGGTCTCAAATGGTTTTCTGACATCATCTAAGGAAGCGGTCACATTATGTATAACTATGCTTGGAGTATTAGGTTTCTGGTCCGGCATAATGGAGATAGGTAAAAGAGCAGGTATTATAAGACAAATGACGAAGTTAATAATGCCATTTGTTAATTTCCTGTTTCCCAATATCCCTAAAAATCATGAATCCAGAGAATACATAACTACAAATATCATTGCTAATATCTTAGGACTGGGCTGGGCCGCAACCCCTCCGGGACTTAAGGCAATGGAAAGTCTATCAAAGTTAAATGAGGAGAAAAATGGAAGAAAAAAAGCACACATCTCAAGTGATGAAATGTGTACTTTTCTTGTTATAAATATTTCCTCTTTACAAATAATTCCGATGAATATAATTGCATACCGAAGCCAATATGGAAGTATTAATCCTGCATCTATTGTTGTGCCGGCTATTATTGCGACATCTGCAAGTACAATGGCAGCTATTATTTTCTGTAAGTTAATGACCCGCCACTAATTCATTCCAGAAACTTTGGACTTGTGATTGTGAGTTGTATTGTGTACTGTTTATAGAAACACTTGTAATGCTGTATGAATCAAGGGATTTAGATAGTGTAAAGCCAATTTTTACTTTATAAATGACCTCTTCGCCATTTATCATATCATGCGCATCTCCCTGTACTGAAATACTATAAGAACCATCATCATTTGTTTTAGCATCCCATGAAGTATTACGAAAATAATCTTTGATAACATCATTGACTGTTTTCTTTGATGTGCTGCTTGCTTTCATAGCATTTAATTTCTTTACCGGTTTATCATATTTTGAGTCATAATGATCAGCAGATGATTTTGTATATTCAGGATTAGTAGTCAAAATATGATACTGATGACTTACAAACTTACCCGTAAAGGAAATACATAATATAAGCCATAGTAAAGGAATAATCTTGGATAATCCACGTTTTGAAAATGAAATAAGTGGATAAAAAATAGAAATAAGGACAGCAATTATTATAGGAGATGTTTTTCCTGTTTTGGATTTTAATACAATTGCATCAGATATAAATGCAACTTCTATAATCAATTCGACTGCCCATGAATAATAATAATATAGGGAATTAGTAAAAGGATTCTTACTAAATGCTAAATATGCCATATATGCAATCATTACAATCATTGCTACGATTACAAGTTTAAAGGTAATATTAAGATCATTTTTGTAGGTATTGTTAATGACTTTTTCAGCATTATTGCTAAGTGATAAATCCCGATTAGGGTTGTAAGCACCATATGGATCATAATTGCCAGAAAAGTTGTTATATCCGGAACTATAATCGGAATTGAAATCGGAATTATAGTTGTTAGTATTGTAGCTATTAGAATTATAATTATTCGAATTATAAGACCCGGAATTGTAGCTATCAGAATTGTAGCTATCAGAATTGTAGCTATTAGAAATGTTACTGTTATAGGAATTTGTATTTCTACGATTTGAATCTGTTAAATCTACTACATCATCATCGAAATCGAGTACAAATTCTTCGTTAGAATTATTATTGGTATTTGTGTTATCGTTATTCATAACTCGTGCCTCCTTTTAACATATTGTCATAACGAATAAATTTTATCATAACAGAATAAATACTTCAAGAAAAATGTAAAATAATGTAAATAAATGTTATTAGAAATGAGGGGTAGTATGAAAGTTATTCTATATCTGTCTGATATGATGATTCCATTTGTTGTATTCTACATTGTAGGAATTGGAATTATTCAGAAAAATAAAGTGTATGATGATTTTATTGAGGGAGCAAAAGATGGTTTAAAAACAGTTGTAGGTGTGATGCCTACAATGGTAGGGCTGATGATTGGTGTTGGTGTGTTAAGTTCATCTGGTTTTTTGGATTTTTTTACCAAACAGATAGCTAAGATGACATTGAAAATTGGTCTGCCACCGGCGGTCGTGCCAGCAATGATTGTAAGGATGTTTTCGTCATCAGCGGCCACCGGACTTGTATTAGATGTTTTCAAACAATTTGGAACAGATTCATATGAGGGACTGCTTTCGTCTATAATGATGAGCAGCACCGAAACAATATTTTATACAATGTCGGTATATTTTATGACAGCCAAAGTCACCAAGACAAGGTGGACTTTGGCAGGAGCATTAATATCTACTTTAGCCGGAATTATTGCAAGTGTAATAATGACTAAAATGATGATTTGATTAACTTGCTTAATAACATAAAATTATAGTATCAAAATCTATACCTTATTATGGTTTTCAAAAGACCTATAGAGAGTTATACGATATATTGAGTGTAATGATGAAACTTAACTTTTACATCTATACTAGCAAAACATTTTCGGAATCTTTATAGATATCAGGTGCAGCTGTAGTTGTAATAATAGTTGCATCTGAATATCCGGCAAAAGATACATTAGATACTTTATTGAATTTAGATGAATCACATAGAATATAGCGTTCTGTACATTGGTATAGGGCGCATTTTTTAATCATAGCTTCCGATGGGTCAGGTGTTGAAAAACCATTTGCTTTATTGATAGCATTTGTTCCGAAAAAACCTTTGGTAAAATGATATTTAGTAAGATTAATAACTGCTTCTTCGCCAACCATAGCCTCAGTAGTTGCCTTATATAATCCACCAGGCAGATATACATTAAAGCCCTTTGTGGCAAGCCTTTTGGCATGCATAATGCCGTTTGTTACAATAATTATATTTGAATCAGGTGAAATATTATCAATAATAAATCCAGTTGAGGTACCGGCATCTAAATAAATCATTTCTTTATTATTAATAAGTGAGGCAGCGTATTGTGCAATTAATACTTTCTCATCACGATTAATATTTTCGCGTTCTAGAACAGCAGAGTCATATGAAATTGTATAGGGGTTCTGGTTCGGAGTTAAGGCTATTGCACCACCATGAACCTTGGTTAAAAGCTTCTTTGCAGCCATATCGTTTAAATCTCTTCGGATAGTTGATTCAGAAGCATCAAATAATTGCATTAACTCCTGTACACTTACTGAGCCTTTTTCATTTACTGCCTTTTCAATTTCATTTTTTCGTTCCTCGTTTAACATAATATTCCTCATTTCTGAGCGATTTCTCTTCTGCCATAATGGCTATTTGCTTTCGCTCCGAAACAAATAGCTATGTGAAAAATAATCGCATCAGCATTATTTTTCACACTAATCTCCATTTCTTATTCAGCTTATTCACAAACGGTCAAAATCATTCAATACAGATAGTATAATGAAATGTGGGAAAATTGTCAAAATAATTATTATATTAATCAGACAACCATCTATAAATATTATTGTAAAAATCTGTACAGATATGTTAATATTATAAGTATAGAATTATTTAAAATATAATTAATAATAAGGATATATGATTTAAGACAGAGGAGTGAACGTGGAATGGAATATGTAAAATCTTTAATTAATCCGATTCTTACATTAGAATATATGACAACGGAAAAAGAAAATAAGATTTTTGACAGGAAATCAGCGAGTAAAAAACCGTCAGATATAGCAGATTTAATCTCTGCGTTTGCAAATGCTGATGGTGGTACAATTGTTATTGGCATAAGTGATAAGACAATGAAGCTGGAGGGAATTAATAAATATGGAGATGAAAAGATTAATAATTTTATAAATGCACCAAAAGACTGTTGTAAGACTATGCCTGCTTATAAAGAAGAGTTTTTGGATATAATAAATTCTGAGGGTAAAGAAGACAGATTATTACTATTGCATATAGAACCGAGCATCGACAGAATAATTAGAACAACAAATGATTCAACATTTTTGAGAATAGGTGATA
>OLGY01001745.1_pt1 | contig 10273 bp, 9 predicted proteins | sample 1605951 | NCBI WGS metagenome assembly OLGY01 (sample SAMN03283280) | human gut metagenome | biome: human-associated habitat; material: feces | host: Homo sapiens | place: Peru | collected 2012
TCCATCAGTGAGAAAATGAGAAAGCAGATCAGAGGACTGACACAGGCTTCCAGCAACGCACAGGATGGTATTTCTACTGTACAGACTGCTGAAGGTGCTCTGAACGAAGTTCAGGATATGTTGCAGAGAATGAATGAGCTGGCAGTTAAGTCTGCTAATGGAACTAATTCCGAAACAGACAGAAGCTATATCCAGAATGAAATTGACCAGTTAGTTACCGAGATTGATCGTGTATCTGAGACCACCAAGTTCAATGAAACATATCTGTTAAAGGGTAATGCTGAAGGAACAGTTGGCAGTACCAAAAAGTCAGTTGCAGTAGTTGGTCAGAACGCAGAGTTAACAGAAGGCATGAAAGTTAATGCCGGTGACGTAACTCTTGGTACTGTAAGTGCAAAAATCGATAATGCTAATGGTATTGCTACTGATCCTACAATTGCAGACGCCAATGCACTTAAGAATTCTGCTGTGGCCAAGGCACTGAATAATTCCCAAACAGGTGAAGTTACCTTGACATATGCGAAAGATACTGGCTCATGGACAATGAATAATGGTGCAGCTGCAGGTACACTTACTACAGAACAGTTGAAAAAGGCAGGAATTAATATTACTGTAACGGATGCTGATAATGGCAAGGCATTTAAACTGCAAAAAGAGTTAATTGCAAACGATAAGCTTGCTGATTCGGGAGTAACTTATAATGCAGCAGCGGTGACAGCAGCTGATTTGAAAAATTCTGCCTTTGGATCCGATGTAAAAGCTACTATTAAGGTAGATGATGCCGGTACTGCAACAATAGGAGCATATGATGCAAACTACGTTCCTGATGCATTGAAGCTTGATTTGCATGTTGGTGCTGATTCTACATCTAACAACAAGATCAGCTTAGAAATTCAGTCCATGAGCGCAAAGGGTATTGGTTTGCTGGATGCCAACGGTGAATTAAGAGTAGATGGTAAAGACAGCACAAATGCTGATAAGGCAATTGATACTATTGCAAATGCTATTCAGAGAGTATCCACCCAGCGTTCCGCACTTGGTGCTGTTCAGAACCGTCTGGAGCACACCATCAACAACCTCGACAACGTAGTTGAGAATACCACCAGCGCAGAGTCCGCTATCCGTGATACCGATATGGCTACTGAGATGGTTAAGTACTCCAACAACAACATCCTGGCTCAGGCAGGTCAGGCTATGTTGGCTCAGGCTAACCAGTCCAACCAGGGTGTACTGTCTCTGTTACAGTAATTTTAACCATAGTTTGATCCAAAACATTATTAGAATTAGTTGTGTAAAAACTAACATAAAAAGGTTCCGCCGGATGATTCCGGTGGAACCTTTTTGCTGTAAACAGCCTGAAAATATCAGTAATACAGCACTTGGTAAAAATGCACAAAATCCAAATCCGTGAAAATAGCCAATTTCAACATACTGAATTTTGTATACTTATTTCGCAGAAATTCATAGGAAAATAGCACTCTATATCATATAATAAACGTGGGTGCTGCCAAAACGGTAAGCGGTTCGCCTTTCGCCGAAATGGGAACATTTTGAGAACTTCCAGTATTATCGGAGGTGATACGAATGGGAAATTTAACGAAAGGTACATAAATGATAGAAACAGTGGTTGGCGCTGTCGGTATTGTAGTTACGATTATCAGCATCATCGTGACCGTGATTAGTATCGTGCAGACCAGTCAGAAACGAAAACATTAAAAAAGCAACCGCCCACCAAGCCAAGGTATCGGTTGCTTTTTTAGAACCATAAACTGAGGCGAACCGTTGCTGTACGGTAGCACTCTTTTTGTGCCTTAATACTAACACGTTTTTTACGATGCGTCAACGTTTTTCGAATACTTGCAATCATTCTGCAAATGCTATAGACTAAGAGTAATCTACATTGATCTGAAAACAGTAAAGGAGATCACTATGTGCACAGCAGCAACTTATAGATCGCAGGATTTTTATTTTGGCAGAACCTTTGATTATGAATTTAATTACGGAGAAGAAGTGGTGGTGACACCGCGTAATTATTCTTTTCAGTTACGGCATCAGAATGCACTGACTGAGCATTATGCTATGATCGGTATCGCACATATGGTAGGGGATTATCCTCTGTATTATGATGCGGTCAATGAGAAGGGTCTGGGCATGGCAGGTCTTAATTTCGCAGGCAACGCCGTATATCGTAAGCCCCGGGAGGGCAGAGACAATATCGCACAGTTCGAGTTCATTCCCTGGATCCTGGGACAGTGTGCTACGGTGCAGGAAGCCCGGACGCTGTTAGCCCACATCAATCTGGTGGATACGCGGTTCAGTGAGCAGTTTCCGACATCACAGCTGCACTGGATCCTGGCGGACAGGGACGAGGCGATCACGATAGAGGCAGCCTGGGAGGGACTGAATATTTATGATAATCCCGTAGGAGTATTGACGAACAATCCTCCCTTTGACAAGCAGCTGTTCCGGCTGAATGACTACAGTTATCTGTCTCCGGACCAGCCGGTGAACCGTTTCTCGGAGCAGCTTCAGCTGCAGCCGTACAGCCGCGGCATGGGAGCCATGGGGCTGCCCGGCGATCTGTCCTCTGCCTCCCGTTTTGTCCGGGTGGCTTTTACGAAAATGAATTCTGTATCGGGGACCTCGGAGTCTGAAAGCGTCAGTCAGTTTTTCCATATCTTAGGAAGTGTGGCTCAGACGAGAGGATGCTGCCGTTTGGAAAACGGTAAGTATGAGATCACCATTTATACTTCCTGCTGCAATGCAGACAGGGGAATTTATTATTACACTACCTATGAGAACCACCAGATCACAGCCGTGGATATGTACCGGGAGAACCTGGATGGGGAGATTCCCGTGCATTATCCCCTGGTGCAGGGAGAGCATATCTTACTGCAGAATGCGGCAGATACAACGGAGGAAAATCTGTAAATGGATGTAGAACAGAGAGAACATGTAGTGTCCGGCTTTGCCTTCTATTCCGAGAAGGATGCCGGACTTGCGGAGCAGGAACGGCAGAAGATCGCCTATCTGGATAAGCGCATTGATCATGCGGATATGCAGTCGGTTTTTGCTATTTATAAAAAAGCATTGGAAGACCGGGTGTTCCGCACCCCGGTGGGACTGGAGTATCTCAGGGAGCTGCAGGGAGAGCTGCGCGCCCGGGGAGAAGAACTGGGGGAGGAAGTACCTCCGATCCCTCTGTGGACGAGCTTTGCCAATGTCAGGACGAAGACGTCCCCTGCCAGAAGACGGATCCAGCCGATGCCGGAAGATGGGGGCAAAAAGGCGGGTCTCCGACTGTCGGTGATCATGAACATCGTGATGATTGTGGCGATCATTGCCATGTTTGTGATCACATTGAATTCCGACCAGCCCAATATCCTGAATTACGAGCGGAATCTTCAGAATAAATACGCTTCCTGGGAACAGGAGCTGACCCGGAGAGAGCAGACGGTCCGGGAAAAAGAGAGAGAACTACATATAGAAAACACAGAAAACACAGAAAATACAGGGAATACAGGAAATACGGAGACTGAAGTTTCACAGAATTGACATATTTTCGCGCTATACTATGTCTTACAACAGAAAGGTGAGGGTGTGTATGGACAGACTGAAAATACTGGTAGTAGATGATGAGAGCAGAATGCGTAAGCTGGTCCGGGATTTCCTGGTGAAGAGTAATTTTGAGGTGCTGGAGGCTGGGGACGGCGAGGAGGCACTGGATATTTTTTATAAGGATAAGGATATTGCACTGATCATTCTGGATGTGATGATGCCGAAAATGGACGGCTGGCAGGTATGCCGGGAGATCCGTGTGAATTCTAAAGTTCCTATTATTATGCTGACAGCCCGTGGGGATGAGAGAGACGAGCTGCAGGGTTTCCAGCTGGGAGTGGACGAGTATATTTCCAAACCTTTCAGCCCCAAGATCCTGGTGGCGCGGGTAGAAGCGATCCTGCGCAGGACGAACCAGTTAGGGCAGGACGAAGCACTGACCTGTGGCGGGATCACTGTGGATAAGACAGCGCATCGCGTGATCATAGACGGCAAAGATGTGGACTTAAGCTATAAAGAATTCGAGCTTCTGACCTATTTTATGGAAAATAAGGGAATCGCCCTGTCCAGAGAGAAGATACTGAACAACGTATGGAACTATGATTACTTCGGGGATGCCCGTACCATTGATACCCATGTGAAGAAGCTGCGCAGCAAGCTGGGCGAGGAAGGCAATCTCATCAAGACCATATGGGGAATGGGGTACAAAATGGATGAAACAGCGGAATAAACAGCAGAAGAAAAAAGTGCATTCTATCAGGGGACAGTTCGCCTGGATATTTATCGGGCTGATGATCGGGACGATCCTTTTGTGCCTGCTGCTGAATTACATGTTTTTAGGCAGAGTCTATATGCAGAGTAAGCTGGATGTCATTCACGATGCTTATGAGACGATCAAGCAGGCGGCGGAGAGTGACAGCTATGGCTCGGAAGAATTCGCACGTGAGCTGGATGATGTGTGCAGAAGCTATAACATGACAGTATGTGTCATGGACGTGAATTCCAACATGAAATATGTATCCATCAACGGCGGTGAGAGACTGGAGAACCGTCTGATCGGCTATGTGTTCGGCTTCGGAACGCTTCCGGATAATGAGCGGGTCATCGAGAACGGTGATGACTATGTGATCCAGAGAACCGGGCAGGAGAATAAGGATTATTTGGAGATCTACGGAAGGCTGAACACCGGAATCTCTTTTATCATGCAGACACCGCTCTCCAGTATTCAGGAGAGTGCCAGGATCGCCAATCGTTTTTACGTGTTGGTCGGCTGCCTGGGAGCACTGGCGGGTGGTATCATTATCTGGTTTGTCTCCAGACGTGTGACGAAGCCGATCCTGGAGCTGAACGATATCTCACAGCGGATGGTACAGCTGGATTTTGAAGCAAAATACCAGGGCAGGGCTCACAATGAGATCGATCTGCTGGGAGAGAACATTAATAAACTGTCCGATTCCCTGGAACAGACGATCTCAGAACTGAAGACTGCGAATAATGAGCTGCAGCGGGATGTGGAGAAAAAGGAAGCTGTCGATGAAATGCGTAAGGAGTTCCTGGCGAATGTCTCCCATGAACTGAAGACCCCCATCGCTCTGATCCAGGGCTATGCGGAGGGACTGCAGGAGGGCGTTAATGACGATCCCGAGAGCAGACAGTTCTACTGTGATGTCATCGTGGATGAAGCGGCGAAGATGAACAACATGGTGAAAAAGCTTCTGACGCTGAACCAGCTGGAATTCGGTAACGATGTGGTGACTATGGAGCGTTTCGACATTACGGCACTGGTGAAAAATTATATCCAGTCGGCGGCGATCCTGACCAGACAGAACGATATCACGGTGCGGATGGAAGAGTATCCTCCCATCTATGCCTGGGCGGATGAATTTAAAATAGAAGAAGTATTTATGAATTTTTTCTCCAACGCGGTGAACCACTGCGAGGGTGAGAAGATCATCGATGTCAAAATGGAACAGAAGGATGGCAGGGTGCGCGTATCGGTATTCAATACCGGCAAGCCGATCCCGGAGGATTCCATCGGCCACATCTGGGAGAAATTCTATAAAGTAGATAAAGCCAGAACCAGAGAATACGGCGGCAGCGGTGTGGGACTGTCCATCGTGAAGGCGATCATGGATTCCATGAACCAGCCTTACGGTGTGATCAATTACACCAACGGTGTGGAATTCTGGTTTGAATTAGAGACAAAATAATGATTTTAAAAGGATATATTTTTATATGAGGGAAGAACAGATGCAGGAGGCACCTGTAAAGGTGCTGTTAGTCGGTGTGGACATCGGGGAAGAAGCGGATTTTGAGCATTCCATGGAAGAACTGGCAAGTCTGGCAGAAGCCGCGGAGAAGGAAGTCGTGGGTCAGATCGTACAACGGCTGGACCATGTGAACAAAGCATTGTATATCGGAACGGGCAAGGTGGATGAGGTACGCAGACTGGCGGAGGAGAGAGGTGCGCAGGAGGTCGTATTTGACAATTCCCTGACACCTTCGCAGGTACGTAATCTGGGCAAGGAGCTGGAGCTTACCGTCATTGACCGGACGAATCTGATCCTTGACATATTTGCCATACGCGCACAGACCAGAGAAGCGAAATTGCAGGTGGAGACAGCGAGACTGCAATATATGCTTCCGAGACTGGTGGGCATGTATGATGCACTGAGCCGTCAGGGTGGCGCCAGCGGCAGTATGAGTAACAAGGGTACCGGTGAGAAGAAGCTGGAGCTGGACAGACGTAAGATCGAACACCGGATCACGGAACTGAAAAAAGAACTGGAGGATGTCAGCAGGACCCGGGATGTGCAACGCAGGAAAAGACAACAGTCCCGGACTCCGCAGGTGGCGCTGGTGGGCTATACCAATGCGGGAAAGTCCACGATCCTGAACCGCATGGTAGAGCAGTTCGGAGAGCTCCCGGAGAAGACTGTCATGGAAAAAGATATGCTGTTCGCCACACTGGAGACCAGCGTCCGCAGCATAGATACGGGGCACAATAAGCCGTTTTTCCTGACAGATACGGTTGGATTCATTCATAAGCTGCCCCACGGTCTGGTAAAGGCATTCCGCTCGACCCTGGAAGAGGTAAAATACGCAGATCTGCTGGTCCAGGTGGTGGATTTTTCCGATGAAAATTACAGACAGCAGATGCAGGTCACTGCCGATACCCTGAAGGAACTGGGAGCAGGTGACATTCCGCAGATCGTGGTGTATAATAAAGCAGACAAATGCGGCATGGAACCGCTGCCGCAGAAGAGACAGGAGCACTGGTATCTCGCCGCAGGGCAGAATACCGGTATCCGTGAACTGGCAGAAGCCATTGAGCAGCAGGTCTATGCGGACAATGTGGATTGTACTTTCCTGATCCCGTACAGCGCGGGGAATGTAGCTTCCTATCTTATGGAAGAGGCGCAGGTTTTTTCTACGGAGTACAGGGAAGACGGTATTTGGATCCATGCGGACTGCCACAGGCAGGACATGGAAAAATACAAAGCTTACGTGATACAATAGATCATGCAATGCAGGGAGGATATTATATGGAACAGAATACACAGCAGGACAGAGCAAAGCTTTTGGAGCAGCAGGCAAGGGAATACCTGATGCAGTCCAACGATCCGATCTTTACACAGTATGTACAGCAGCTGATCCCGAGAATACAGAAGCAGCCCCAGTATGTGGAGCAGTTACAGGCGGAGCTGGATAAAAGCGTGGAATACTGGCATCAGAGACAGCAACTGAATGCGGAAAGAACAGAAAGTGTTGCCGCAGGGCAGGTACAGGAGACCGCACAGCCTCCCGTGCAGGAGACCTCGCAAGAACAGCAGACAGGGCAGTTCACTGGGCAACCGGCAGAACAGGTTACTGCACAATCGTCAGGGCAGTTTTCCGCACAGCCGGCAGCAGAGCCTGTAGTACAAGGGACGAAGAAAAAGCAGAATGCGGAATATCTCATTGGAACCATTGCTCTCTCGGTGGTGGGAGGCGTATTTATCCTGACAGCCCTGGTGCTGATGGGGATGTATTTCATGAACGGATGGATCAAGGGAATCTCTCTCTATGTGGTATCCCTGGGCGTAGTGCTGCTGGCAGAGCTGTTGATCCGGAGAAAATTACCGAAGCTTGCACAGATATTTTCAGCGATCGGCATGGCGGCTTTGTACCTGTCCACCATGATCAATACGCTGTCCTTACATAATTTCGGGATGCTTCCCGCAGCATTGATCATTGGTGTGATCACCGTAGGCACGGTATTACTGAGCCGGAAACGGGATTCACTGATCCACAGACTGCTGGGGATTGCTTCCTGCTGGCTTTGCGCCTATCCGTTATCCATGTCCTCCGGGTTATCGATGGCGGAGGTCCTGATGGTAATGGGATTGATCCTGATCCTGAGTATATTGTGCGCCTGCGTACCGGTGCACAGATTCCATACGGCATCACAGCTGATCCTGCTTGCCAGTACCACGGTGTTGTTACCGACGGCTGTAGGCTGCATCGTGTGGACACAGGGCATGCCGGTTGGCGTTGCGGTTGCAGCTTATAGTGTGTTTTTCCTGATAGCACATCTGGTACTTGTCGTACAGAACCGTTATGCGCAAATAGAAAAGCAGACCGGACGTGTGGTGAAAAGCGGAGGATTGCTTGCTGTTTACATCGCATTTATTCTGGTATCCGGAATAATGACCGGTGCCGGTATGGATGATTATTGGAGAGCAGCAGAGACGGATGGATATATTGGCATTTTTACCCTGACCGGAATCGCATTTGTTATCACAATACTGACTGTGATCGCTATGCGGAAGGCGGAAAAGGGATGGCAGAAATGGCTTCCCTGCTATTTCTTCAGTTTCGTGACTTTCTGTGGATTTTCAGTAATAGAGAATGATTGGGGGATCGTGATCTGTGCTACGGTATTGCTGATCGCAGTAAAAATACTGTCACGCCTGGCAAAAGGGGACCTTGCGGCACTGGATGCCATCCTTACTACGGTATATTGTATCCTGCTTCTGATGAACGGGAAGGAGATCCCCTATGCTTATGTACTTTTGGCAGGAACGATCCTCAGTATGTTCCTTGTGCATGAATGGAGTACCTACCAGGAGATCGTGCTGACTTTTTCACTGGCATTTTTTGCTCTGTCACATTTGATGCCTATGATAAAACTGCCGGCATTTTCCGGAATTCTCTTCGTGAGCATTCTGCTGTTCAATAATGTGAATTGTATGCGGGACAAGGGAATCCTCGTATTTAATGTATTTGTCCTGATCGGACAGGTCGGAGCACTGATCGACCTGGCAAACCCGGTATATCGGAATTCCTATATTACTTATTTATGTATGTTTGTGTTTGTACTGGCTTATCTGGTGCTGACCCTGCAGGAAAAATATTATAAGAATTTTAAACACAGAGAACTGATCATTGTGATATTCCTGACCTATATGGCACTGATCGTCAAGACGAATATCCCTGTGATCAACAGCATTCTGATCATGCTGATCGCACTGGTAAGCGTGACTGCAGGTTTTGTGAAAAAGGATAAGCCCGTCAGAATCTATGGCTTAGTGCTTTCTCTATGTACTTGTGGTAAAATAGCTTTATATGATTACTGGGGCGCACCGATCCTGCAGAAGACCATACTTTTCTTCGTGGTAGGCGTAATTGCCCTTGTAATTGCCGGAATCTATATTATACTGGAAAAGAAATGCAATGAGTGATGCAATGGGCAGGAAGGAAGAAAAGGAACGAACTATGACAGGACGTAATAAAAACATGGTATGCGGAGCCTTATTATGTGCAATGATGTTATCCATGACAGCCTGCGGCAATGAGATCCCGGATCTGACGGAAGAGGAATCCCAGCGGATTGGAGAATATGCGGCAGTGACACTGTTAAAATACGATGCCAACAATCGCAGCCGTCTGGTGGATCCCGAAGTGGTGATCGCTAAATTGGAAAAGGAAGCGGCAAAGGAAGCAGCAAAAGCATCGCAGGAAGAGGAAAAAGCAGAAGAGACGGGTAGCACCGGTACCACGGAAGTGGCGATGCCCACGGCGCAGGAAGAGATTACTGCCAGTATGGAAGATTTCTTTGGCCTGCCGGAGGGTGTCAGCGTTACCTATGAGGATTATATGGTAGCAGATTCTTATCCTGAGGACGGGGCTGCGGAGGAGTATTTTGCACTGGATGCATCCATGGGGAAGAAATTGCTGGTGCTCAGATTTCACTTGACGAACGGAACAGAGCAGGAAGAGTCGATCGATCTGCTTAATACGAATTCCAGATATATTATTACAGTGAATGACAGCATCCGGGCAAATGCACTGACTACCATGCTGCCGAATGACATGTCTACCTATGAGGAGACACTGGAACCCGGACAGTCACAGGAACTGGTACTATTACTGGAAGTAAACGAAGATGTGGCAGGTGCCGTACAGACGATAGCACTTCGTCTTAAAAATGCATCAAATGAATATACAATTCAATTATTGTAGATATTTTTTGAAAAAAATAAAAAACAGTGTTGACAAGTGGAAGATAGGGTGATATACTCAGTTTCGTTGTCACGGCAGTGCCAAGACAGCGAAACAGCTTCCGATAAGACTTGAAAAGTTTTTTAAAAAGCTGTTGACAGATACCGACAAGGTATGATAAGATATCAAATGTCGCGAAAAACGAAAGTTTTTCAAGACAAAAAAGTTTTTA
>OLGY01001746.1_pt1 | contig 10261 bp, 8 predicted proteins | sample 1605951 | NCBI WGS metagenome assembly OLGY01 (sample SAMN03283280) | human gut metagenome | biome: human-associated habitat; material: feces | host: Homo sapiens | place: Peru | collected 2012
GTAGGTAAGGATACAGTAGGTATCATTGCCAAAGTGTGTACTTATCTTGCAGAAAACGACATCAACATTCTCGACATTTCTCAGACCATCGTACAGGAGTACTTCAACATGATGATGATTGTCGACATGAGCAAAATGAAGAAGTCATTTGAAATCATCGCTGATGAACTTACCAAGATTGGTGAGGACTTGGGCGTACAGGTAAAATGCCAGCGCGAAGAAATCTTCAACATGATGCACAGAATCTAAGTGAAGACGAAGAGTGAAGAATTGAAGAACAAAAGTGCAATAAGACTATAAAATTATATGATCAATATTTCTGAGGTTATCGAAACCAATAAGATGATAGAGAAGGAGAACCTCGATGTGCGCACCATCACAATGGGTATCAACCTATTGGATTGCGCAGCAACAGAGGTAGACACTCTCTGCGACAATATATACAATAAGATTACCCGACTTGCCAAAAACCTGGTAAAGACAGGAGAAGATATTTCCAATGAGTTTGGAATACCTATCGTCAACAAGCGCATCGCTATAACTCCGATTGCTTTAGTAGGAGGTTCTGCTTGCAAAACTACCGATGACTATGTAAAGGTAGCAAAGACGTTGGATAAATGTGCCAAAGAGTTGGGTGTCAACTTCCTCGGTGGTTTTTCTGCCATCGTATCTAAAGGTATGAGCAAGAGCGATGAGCTCTTGATACGTTCTATCCCTCAGGCTTTGGCTCAGACAGACTTTGTGTGCAGTTCTATCAACGTAGGTTCCACTAAGACAGGTATCAACATGGATGCCGTTCGCTTAATGGGAGAAATCGTAAAGGAGACAGCAGAATGTACCAAGGATAAAGGTTCATTGGGCTGTGCTAAACTCGTAGTACTCTGCAATGCTCCTGATGACAACCCCTTCATGGCTGGTGCTTTCCATGGCGTAAGCGAAGCTGATGCTGTCATCAGTGTGGGTGTCAGCGGTCCTGGTGTAGTGAAATATGCTTTAGAGAGTGTACGTGGTGAAAGCTTCGAGGTTCTCTGCGAAACCATCAAGCGTACAGCCTTTAAGATTACTCGCGTGGGACAGCTCGTTGCCAAAGAGACTTCACGTCGCTTGGGCATTCCTTTTGGCATCATCGACCTTTCGTTGGCTCCTACCCCAGCCATTGGTGATAGCGTTGCCGACATTCTGAAGGAGATTGGTCTTGAACATCCTGGTGCTCCTGGCACTACAGCTGCCCTTGCCTTGCTCAACGACCAGGTAAAGAAGGGCGGTATCATGGCTTCTTCATATGTAGGTGGACTTAGTGGTGCCTTTATTCCTGTGAGCGAAGACCAGGGTATGATTGACGCTGTTGAGGCTGGTGCTCTTACCATCGAGAAACTGGAAGCAATGACTTGCGTATGTTCTGTAGGTCTTGACATGATTGCCATACCTGGCGACACTCCTGCTACTACGATTTCGGGTATTATCGCTGATGAGGCTGCCATAGGAATGATTAATCAGAAGACTACGGCTGTGCGTATAATTCCTGTTGTCGGCATGAAGGTGGGCGACTGTGTTGACTTTGGAGGCTTGTTGGGTCATGCACCTATCATGCCTGTCAATTCTTTCAGTTGCGCAGCTTTCGTTAACCGTGCTGGTCGCATCCCTGCACCTATACACAGCTTTAAGAACTAAAAGAATAATATATAAATTATAAAAGTTATGATGAGTCAAACGACTTCGTATTCGAAGATTCTGATTTTGACTCATCATAACTTTTTTTTATTTATCTATCGTAAAACTCGTTTCACAGTATCCTAACAGCCGATCGGTACGATCGCCTACACCTCTGTAATATACTAACACTTGGTACTTGTTTCTCGTTTGATAAAAACTGCCCTCTGTCGTTACAGACGATGTTTTACCATCACTCCCTAATACTACATACCTGTAACTATAATATCCTTGCTTGAGCAATACAGCCCCCTCGTAGCCTTGAGCTACTTCATTGTACTCCATCTTATAGGGCGGAATAAATCTGCCTAAAGTCCAAGCTCCATTGAGATATACATCACCTCGCTGACGTGGTGCCTGTAAGAAGAAATGTACCCAAGCATAATCAGAAGTGAAGGCATTATCTATATTATCACTGTTACGTATATAGAAAGCTCCATTGGCAGCCTCATCATACAAATAGTTAGGACGTGGCAAGTCGGCCATCACATAAGCATGCATCTCACTACCATCCCAATAAATACTATCGAGTCCCATCGTGGTATGACTCAAGTCGAGCATCTCAAACTTGTGATACTCATTATCTCCTGCAAATATGAAAGGCTTGCAGTGTAACCATTTTAGACCATCAGTGCTCACATATTCTGGTCTTGGGGCAACAACGACACGATCCCATCTGCCATTCTGCAACACTAAGGTTTTCACCTGCCTCATCGGATCGGTAACCCTCACATCACCATAGTCTATAGCTACAGCAACCTGCTGATGACTATGATAAATATCAATATCAGTATTCCCTGTCACCGACATAGATACTTTCATAAGAGGTTCCACCAACATAAAACAAGCCGTAAAAACAGGCTGAGCATCATCGCCATCAGCAAACACAGACACTTTGTAATTACCACTCATCGTTAAACGACAATGTCGGTTAGGGATAGTCAGACTATAATGGGTATAAAGATGATTGGTATTGAGCGACTGTTCGTAGGTATCAATAGTAAGTTCGCCATTGAATCCCTGTAGATAATCACTGGTAAATATTTCTTGCGATACCGACCAGTCTGCTTCACAATGCTCCACCTTATAATAATAGCGCTCATAGTCGTGAGTCATATCATCAAAATCTATATGTATAGGCTCACCCAGTACGGCAATAGGCATAGACTGCCATTGCTGCCCTGCTACGACCTGCAGGCTGGCAATGCGCTGATTGTATATTTCATGGCGTTGTGCCACGACTTGCAAAGTAGACAACATCGTCGTCCATATCCACAGCGCCCGTGATAGGCTCAAGAAGTGTTTTTTATATTTCATAGCTACAAAGGTAAACAAAAGTTTACAATCAACCATAAAGAGCACCAAAAAAATCATAAAATATTTAGGGCCATCCTACCTCTAACTCATCAAAAATATGTATCTTTGCAGAAAATAAACTGCACTCGGCAATAAAAAAATAACTTTTCATTGCACTCGATTTGCATAATCTTTGTAAAAGATAAGCATAAAACCATGCAACATATAGACTATCTTAATCTCAAAGACATCAACAGTCCTTACCAGCAAGCTATCAGTGAGTCCATCAACAGAGTCGTAGACAGTGGTTGGTATCTACAGGGCGAAGCCAACAAACAATTTTCCGCTGCCTATGCTCAGTACATAGGCACCAGTTTTTGTATACCCTGTGCCAACGGGCTCGATGCTCTCAAGCTGATGCTAAAAGGAGAAATAGAACTGGGAAGACTACATGAGAACGATGAAGTCATAGTCCCTGCCAACACCTATATTGCCTCCATCTTAGCCATCAGCGAATGCCGACTCAAGCCCATCCTCGTAGAGCCTAACCCAGACACTTTGCAGATCGACGACCAACTACTAAGTCAAGCTCTCACACCACGCACAAGAGCAGTGATGATTGTACATTTATACGGACGATGTGCCATGACAGAAGCTATAGCAGAGTTCTGCCATGCTAATAATCTACTACTCTTTGAAGACAATGCACAGGCTCACGGATGTATGTTTGGCAACAGAAAGACGGGTTCGATAGGTACAGCAGCAGCTCATAGTTTTTATCCCGGCAAGAACTTGGGAGCTTTAGGAGATGCAGGAGCTGTCACTACCGACGATAAAGAACTGGCTGAAGTGATCAAGGCTTTAGCCAATTATGGAAGTAGCCGCAAGTATGTTTTCCCCTTTATAGGCTACAATTCTCGCATGGACGAGGTTCAGGCTGCTGTACTCATGGTGAAGTTAAACCATCTTGACGAAATCAATGAGAAACGCCGCCAAAGAGCGCGTGAGTATCTTGAACTTATCGACAACCCACAAGTCATGATACCCCAACACCTGTATGACGACTGGAAAGAAAATGTGGTTCATATCTTCCCTATTCTCTGCGAGAAACGAGATAGCCTACAGAAGTATCTGCATCAGCAGGGCATCGACACCATAATACACTATCCCATTCCTCCTCATCAACAAGAATGCTATAGTTGCTGGAACCACCTGTCATTGCCTATAACAGAACGTATACATCAGCAGGAACTCAGTCTACCCTGCCATCAAATGATGACATCGGATGAAACAGCATACATCGCAGAGACTATAAATCGTTTTAAATTATAAAAAAGGCATCAGAACAACTGACTCTTAATGCCCAACGACAATCCGAAGATGTCCCAAAAGGGAGCTGAACCATTGCGAAAGAAGCGCATAAAATAAATATCGTTGGTGCTCAACTCATAGAAGAAAGTGACACTCTTCACAAACTTACGCTTGTTCTCTGGCACATCCACCGTAAAGCGCTCACCCAAAAAGATGTTAGGACGTATGCGCGTAGAGAAAGGATAATAGCCACTATCATACTTAGATGGTTGTTTGGTCCAAAAATCCTTACCAAAAACTGTATTGAAGTACAAGCCGCACTCAAGGGGTTCGAAACTCCATCCATGTCCCATCGGCATCGACCAAGGTATGAAGTTCTGCTTCAATGTCATCGTTACCTTCCCCCTACTGGAGTCATACTTTGGTATAAAGCCTATGAGTAATTGTGTCTCCCACTGTCTGTGCTTACCATAATCCCAGCCCACACCCAAGGAGACCAGTCCCATGTTACCACAAGTCTGTAGCACTGTTTGTGTAGGTATAATAGCTCCCCAATAGCGACGATAACGGTGTATGCGATTATCATAACGAGTAGGCTTCACGTTTCCTTCGTTTTCTACAACACTGGAATCTACTACTACCTCTTGCGCCTGTACGTAAGTAGGCATCAGCAAACATAACAAAAAGAATATCTTAAAACTCAATAATCTCATAACTATAATCGTCGGGAGTAATGGTGAAAATATAGTACTTTCGTTCCTTTGAACTGGCTGTCATATAATATATGGTGCCATCCTCATACAGATCTTGTATACGGATATGATGTCCATGCCCATCAAGACAGAACATCAGATCAGGCAGCTGATGAATATAGTGATTGAATGGGTCTGCTACATTATTATTAAACTGTTCAGAGAAAGGTGGAGCATGCATACACACAATAGAGCGATCGAACTCATCTGCACGGTTGGTCCATTCGCTCTTGATAAAGTTGAAGTTGGGTACCGGCTGAGAATAATCGTACTCTATGGCATTGGTATTAAGGCACACAAACTTCACCCTTCCTGCAATAAATGAAAAGTCAGGGTTACCAAACGTCACGCTGTATGCCTGTGTTCCTGTACCTAAACAGTCATGATTTCCCAAAAGGGCCACAAAGGGCTTATTCAACTTCTTGAGTCTATCGCGAGTCCACAGAAATTCCTTTGTACCTCCAAAGTCGGTCATATCACCTCCATGAATCACAAAGTCTATATCCGAACGCTTGTTAATATCGCTCACCTCGTCGCTGAGGTCGTTAAGCCACTGATGGGAGTCACTGATAAAAGCAAAACGAAAAGTGCTTTTATCCTTGGTAGCCTCCTCTATTTTTACAATCTGTTTGGCATTGACATCCTTCTCACCTTTAATATTAACATCATAAGGATGGACATCAAACACCTTATCACAACTTGCAAGCGATAACCCCAACAAGGCAACCACCGCCCAAAGAAATCTCATCTTACTTTTTTTCATACGCGTGCAAAGGTAAGCAAAAAACTTGAATAACAAAATTGTTTTGTATTTGAAAAAATATTATCATGTACTTTTTCTCATATTTCAGGATGTTTTGAACATAATAGAAACCGATTTATACATACATTTTTTCCTGCTCAACGTAACTTTCACGATTGTTCAAGACGCATAGCCAGCTTCTAAGCGAACCCACACAAGGGAAATATCACTTCCATTAATACACTCTATTATATAACAAATCTCAAAGACTAATAAGCACAGCAGTAAAACAAATTGTAACTTTTTTAGCCAAATCCTTGGCAGTTTGATAGAAATTGTTTACTTTTGCAACCAAGTTTTGCTTCGGCCCCGGTCGTTTCGGGGGTAGCATTACATTACCAAAATAAACAAACAATGAAAGTATTAAAATTCGGCGGAACATCGGTTGGTTCCGTAAAAAGCATCCTCAGCCTAAAACGCATCGTAGAGAATGAGGCCAAGAAACAGAGTGTTGTAGTAGTCGTGAGCGCCCTTGGTGGCATCACAGACAAGTTGTTGCAAACCTCACAGCTTGCCCTCAAAGGTGAAGAACAATGGAAAGTCGAATTCGACGCCATGGTAGATCGTCACCACAAGATGATTGACACAATCATCACAGACACCAAAGACAGAGAAAACTTATTCATTTCAGTCGACTCACTCTTCGAACAGTTGAAGAGTATCTATTTCGGTGTCTACCTCATCCACGACTTAAGCGAGAAGACACAGGATGCCATTGTGAGCTATGGCGAAAGGCTCAGCTCAAAGATTGTGGCTACCCTTATCAGAGGAGCCAAGTGGTTTGACTCACGCAAGTTTATCAAGACAGAGCGTATCAATGGAAAACACACACTCGATAGTGAGTTGACCACACAATTAGTGAAAAATACTTTCGAAGAGTTGCCCCGTATATCACTCGTACCTGGTTTTATTAGCCGCGATAAACATACGGAGCGAACCACCAACTTAGGAAGAGGCGGAAGCGATTACACCGCCGCTATCATCGCTGCAGCCCTCGATGCAGAAGTGCTCGAGATATGGACAGACGTTGATGGTTTTATGACCGCCGACCCACGTGTCATCAAATCAGCTTATACCATTAACGAACTGAGTTACATTGAGGCTATGGAGCTTTGCAACTTTGGTGCAAAGGTAATCTATCCTCCTACCATCTACCCAGTTTGTGTCAAAAATATCCCTATAAAGGTAAAGAACACCTTCAATCCCGATGCCCCTGGTACTATTATTAAAAATAAGATTGATGCCGATCAGAAACCCATTAAGGGTATTTCATCCATCAATGGTACAGCGCTTATCACCGTTACAGGTCTTTCTATGGTGGGTGTCATCGGTGTTAACCGACGCATCTTCACTGCCTTGGCCAACGAGGGCATCTCTGTATTCATGGTGTCTCAGGCTTCATCAGAGAACTCTACCTCTATCGGTGTACGCGAGCAAGACGTAGAAGAGGCTATCCGTGTGCTCAATGAGGAGTTTAAGAATGAGATTGCCGATGGTGCCATGTTCCCTATGCACGCAGAGTGTGGCCTTGCCACCATCGCTATTGTGGGTGAAAACATGAAGCACGCTGCAGGTATAGCAGGTAAGCTCTTCGGAACTCTCGGACGAAGCGGTATCTCTGTCATAGCATGTGCACAGGGAGCTTCAGAGACCAACATCTCGTTTGTTGTGAAGAGCGACTACTTGCGCAAATCGCTCAACGTACTGCACGACAGTTTCTTCCTTTCAGAATATAAAGTACTCAACCTTTTTATATGTGGTGTAGGAACTGTAGGAGGAAAACTGATAGAACAGGTGAAGAACCAGTATGCCGAGCTCATGGAGCGCAACAAACTAAAGCTCAACGTAGTAGGCATCGCATCTTCCAAGAATGCTATCTTCAACCGCGACGGACTCGATTTGGAGAACTATCGTGAGCAACTGAAAGAATCAGAGCCAAGCACCCCAGAGATGTTACGCGATAAGATTCTCGCCATGAACATCTTTAATAGTGTCTTTGTTGACTGCACAGCCAGCAAGGATGTTGCAGCGCTCTACCAAAGTTTGTTAGAACATAACGTAAGCATCATTGCAGCCAACAAGATTGCTGCATCAAGCGAATACGAGAACTACGAACGACTAAAGAAAACCGCCATACAACGTGGTGTGGTATTCCGCTTCGAAACCAACGTGGGCGCCGGTCTCCCTATCATCGGTACCATCAACGACCTTCGCAACTCGGGTGACAAGATACTCAAGATAGAAGCTGTGCTCTCCGGCACACTCAACTTCATCTTCAATGCCATTTCTGGCGTAGTACCATTCTCCGAAACCGTACAAATGGCCAAGGAGAAAGGCTATAGCGAACCCGACCCACGCATTGACCTCAGCGGAATGGACGTAGTACGTAAACTCGTTATCCTATCACGAGAGGCTGGCTACAGAGTAGAGCAAGACGATGTAGAGAAAAACCTCTTCGTACCCGACTCTTACTTTAAGGGTAGTATAGACGATTTCTGGAAGAAGCTGCCTGAACTTGACGCCGATTTCGAGGCTAAACGTAAGACACTCGACCTGGAACACAAACGTTGGCGATTCGTTGCTACCCTCGATGGAGGCAAGACAAGTGTAGGATTGCAAGCTGTAGGACCAGAACACCCCTTCTATAATCTGGAAGGAAGCAACAACATCGTATTGCTCACCACAGAGCGCTATAAAGAATATCCGATGATGATACAGGGCTATGGTGCAGGTGCCAGCGTGACGGCAGCAGGTGTTTTTGCCAACATCATGAGTATCGCTAACATTTAATCTCGTCTGACCCATCAAAAAAAAAGGATAACTATTATGAAGCATATTATCATACTTGGCGACGGCATGGCCGACCATGCTGTAGAACGTCTGGGAGGCAAAACTCTCCTACAATATGCCAACAAGCCCTATATGGACATGTTAGCAAAGAAAGGAAGAACAGGTAGATTGGTAACCGTACCCGACGGATTCCATCCTGGCTCAGAGGTAGCCAATAGTTCCATCATGGGCTACGACCAAAACGAAGTATATGAAGGGCGAGGACCTCTCGAGGCTGCCAGCATAGGCTACGAACTAAAGCCTACCGAGCTGGCTCTGCGCTGCAACATCATCAACGTACAGGATGGACGCATCATCACCCATAATGGTGGCAATCTCGAGACCGAAGATGCCAAAGTGCTCATTGACTACCTGAACGATACGCTCGGAAAGAAATATCCCAACGTTAAGTTTATTACTGGCATACAATATCGTCACTTGCTCGTGGTGGAAAACGGCAACAAGCATATCGACTGCGCTCCACCTCACGACCATCCCAATGAGGAATGGAAGCCCCTTCTGGTAAAACCAGAAGAGTCTGCCGTAATAGAAGAGGGCCATATGACGGCCAGCGAAACAGCCAACCTGCTAAACCAACTCATCTTAGAGAGTAAGGAACTCTTGGAGAATCATCCCTTCAATGTGGCACGAAAAGAGCGTGGCGAACGTATGGCAAACCTCATCTGGGCTTGGGGCGGAGGTTATCGACCACACATGCTCACACTTTCGCAGATGTATCCACAGATAAAGCATGGTTCGGTCATCTCTGCAGTAGACCTCATACGAGGTATCGGTCACTATGCAGGCCTGCGCAACATCATCGTAGAAGGCGCCACAGGTCTTGCAGATACCAACTACGAAGGCAAAGCACAGGCAGCCATACAAGCCCTGAAAGAAGGTGACGATTTCGTATATGTGCACGTAGAGGCAAGCGACGAGGCTGGTCACGATGGCGACCTGGAGCTGAAACTCAAGACTATAGAGAATCTTGACCAGCGACTCATCAAGCCCATCTACGATGAGCTATCAAAGTGGAATGAACCTGTATGTTTCGCCATTCTCCCCGACCATCCCACCCCTGTAGAGGTCCGCACTCACGTGAAAGAGCCTGTCCCATTCATCATCTATTATCCTGGCATCGAGCCTGATGATGTAGAGACTTACGATGAGGTAAGCAGCGTGAGAGGCTACTATGGACTGTTACAACTACAGGAATTCATGAATACCTTCATGGCTATAAAGTGAAGAATGTAGAGTGAAGAGTTGAGAATTCAAATGTATCAAGACATGGGATTCTTCACTCAGGAAAAACTCTAATTCTTCATAGAGAGAAAAATAAACAAAGAAAAAAATTGTGAATGAACAAAGAATAAGAATTAAGACATTTGAATTGGCTTTCCCTTCGGTCGCCGAACGTTGTTTCTTCGCTCTTCGTTCTTCACACTTCACTTACAATTATGAAATACTATTCAACCAATAAGAAAGCACCCATCGCCGATCTTCACAAGGCGGTAGTAAAAGGACTGGCAGAAGACCGTGGTCTCTACATGCCCGAAATCAT
>OLGY01001749.1_pt1 | contig 10223 bp, 9 predicted proteins | sample 1605951 | NCBI WGS metagenome assembly OLGY01 (sample SAMN03283280) | human gut metagenome | biome: human-associated habitat; material: feces | host: Homo sapiens | place: Peru | collected 2012
GAATTAGCTGCTGATATCGTATCACGTGGTATTTTCTTAACAGGTGGAGGAGCTTTATTAACTGGTTTAGATAGATTATTAGAATCTGAATTAAATGTTCCTGTATTCGTAGCAGATGATGCATTAAATTGTGTTGCTAATGGATGCGGTGTGATGTTAGAAAACTTACATTATATGAAATAGACTGTTCTTTTTGAACAGTTTTTTCTTATCTAGAAATTATACAAATTGAATAATAAAAAATGATACAATCCTATTTGAGGTGAAAGCATGAAAAAAGTATTATTCTTTGATATAGATGGAACATTATTAAATAGTGAATTAAAAATACCTGAAGGGGTAAAAAGAGAACTTAAAAGATTGAAAGAGGCGGGACATTATTTATTTGTTGCCTCAGGTAGACCTTTAGCTTTTATTTCAAATCAAATCATTGATGCGGGTTTCAATGGTTTTGTTTTGTGTAATGGAGCTCATGTGGAAATGAATCATGAAACTATTTATGAAAATAGAATTCCTTATGAAAAAGTGAATGATTTAATGAATTTGTTAGAAAGTGTTGATTGTGAATATGATTTTGAAACAGCAACGGATTGTTATATTGATCCTGCTTATCATGATTTTATTGAATTCTTTAAGATTTGTGATATCCGTCATGAAAAATTAATTACAGACTTTGATAAAGAAGAAGTGATGCATCGAACTTTAAAAATAGAAATAAGTGCCAAAAAAGATCATGATAAAATCATTGATTATATTGCGGATAAATTCTATTTTGATCATCATGGTACTGCCAATTCTTTTGAAATTTGTGCCCTTGATACTTCAAAAGCAACAGGTGTGCAAAAAGTATTAGAACATCTAAACATTGATAAAGAACATAGCTATGCCTTTGGTGATGGGTTAAATGATTTAGAAATGATTCGTTATGTTGGACATGGTATTGCTATGAAAAATGCGGTTGATGAACTTAAAGAAATCGCAGATGAAGTAATTGGTCATGTCGATGAACATGGCTTGGAAGAATATTTAAAGACAATTGATTAATAATAAAAGAAGCTCCTATATATGAAGCTTCTTTTTCAGTTATTTAATAAATTTAAAATGTTGTCCTGGTTGGATGAAATCTAATAAACCTAAATCTTCATCTTTAATACGACCGATTAAGTTACGTTCACCATCATTTGGAATTTCAGTTAAAACAACTTCTAATTCTCCACGATAATGAGCTAAATTATCATTAACAACTAAGACATCTCCACGAGTAAAGACTTCTTTTCCACAATCATGATGTGGAATTGATTTGTCTTCTTTGACTTCTTTCTTTCCGCCAAATCCTGAATCTTGAACAGTTGCTTGGTTTTTGAATTGAAGTCTTGGGAAACTTGATCTTAACATAAATGATGAATGATCGTATCGATCCCAGTGTGGAGCAAATTCATACATGATGTATTTTTCGTTATCTGTAATTTCTGGTACTTCATCAACACGTAATTCTAAAGCTTGGAAATTGATTTTTGATAATGCTTCTAATTCTTCTGTACTTGCTGGATAGTTACCAATGATAATATCATCAACATCACCAGTAGCTAATAAATATCTTGCTTGTACTTCAATTGGTAAAGGTCTCATGATTTCTACTGTAGGTAAACCACAGAAAACTTCCCAAGGACCAATTGTTGGATCATTGTGACTTGAAACAAAGGCAGCTGTATGAAGATTTAAAGCTTTCCATTGTTTATTGAATTTTTGGAATAAATCAAAATCTAACCCAGTATATCTTTCTGGGAAGAAGTTATGACACATAATAATTTGGTCTTTATTTCCACCATTTTTAATTAATAAATCAACACCAGCATCCATACTTGCATTGAATTCGATTTTAATACCATAAGGATTTCTAGTAACAGCGATATCTCCTTGAGTACCAAAGTTACCATCTAAACGAATGATATCTAATCCTAAATCAGCGAATGGTTTTAAATTATCAGGTGTAGCCCCGATTAATTTAAATACTTCAGGGTTTGTATCTGCAGCTACAACAAATCCTAATTCATGAGCTTTATCCATGAATCCTTTAAATTCTTTTAAATAACTTTCTCTTTTATCATCTGGAATCGATAAAAAACAAGTAAAGATTCTAGAAAAACCTAATTTAGCGGCAGTTTCCATATATTCATAAACTTCTTTAATATCACTTTTATCGGGATAAACAGAGATTCCTAAACTATGCATAAACATATTCCTCCTTATATACTAGTATAGACAAGTTTTTGCCCGAATACAAGTCTTAGAGCTATTTAAAAGTTGAAATTTACTAAAAAATAATGAATAATATAGGCATAAAGGAGGTGGCAAAATGTCACTGACGGTCATTCTTTCATTTGTTGTAACAACAATCATTTCAGCTTTAATGATTCCACTTGTAATTAAAGCTGGAAATCAATTAGGAATTGTTGCACATATGAATAAAAGAACAGTTCATAAACATGAAATAGCACGTATTGGTGGCTATGCCATTTATTTAAGTTCACTTATAGGATCAGCCTTATTTTTGAAAGCAGATCATCAAATAAATGCTATTATGGTTGCAGGATTTATAATTTTTATGGTAGGGCTTTATGATGATAGTCATGATTTATCCCCTAAAGTAAAATTAATTTTTGAAGTGATTGCAGCGTTGATTGTCATTGTTTATGGAGAAATCTATATAAAAGGATTTGGATATTTCCCAAGTGATGCGATGACATTTCTTTCAGGGATTGTTACTTTATTTTGGATTGTAGGAATTACTAATGCCATTAATTTAATTGATGGGTTAGATGGGTTATCTGCAGGTATTTCAATTATTGTCCTTGTTACTATCTCAATGACTTCTTTATTATCTGGAAGAAGTGACATTGCTTCTTTATCACTCATTCTTGCTGGAAGTATTATGGGCTTTTTATTTTTTAATTTTCATCCAGCAAAAATTTTTATGGGGGATTGTGGAGCTTTATATATAGGTTTCATGATTTCAGTTATTTCTTTATTAGGATTTGGATTCAAGACCTCTACATTCTTTACTTTAGGGGCACCTATTGTCGTATTGGCAGTACCTATTATGGATACACTCATTGCGATTATTAGACGTAAAGTTCATCATCAACGCTTTGATGAAGCAGATAAAGGACATTTACATCATAAATTGATGTTCTCACTAGAACTAGGTCAGACTAAGAGTGTTCTTATTCTATATATTGCGACCGCATTATTCTCTATCTGCTCATTTATCCATATATATAGTGTGACTGCATCAATTCTATTATTCGCATTATTACTCCTTGTATTTGAGATATTCGTGGAATATACCAACATGATTTCACGTAAATATAAACCAATTCTTACAATTCTCAATATATTCTTAAAAAGAGATGATTTACCAAAGATCAAAGAATCTAAGACATATTTAATGATAGCAAAAAGACATCATGTGAAATATATTCTTATTGGGTTCTTATGTGCTGTGATCACAGTAAGTGGCGTCCTTGTTTATCATAATCATAATGATAAGAAGCCAGTTGTGAATACTCCAGTCATTACTTATGAGATGCCAAATCATCCTACTTCTTTAATGAAATCAGTACATGAAGATATTAATGCATCTCACACTAAGAGAAATACATGTCAAAATGTTGCTGCATTATTTGCGATTGATTTCTTTACTATCTCTAATAAGAAGAAAGATGAGATTGGTGGTGCGCAGTATTTCTATAGTGATCGTTTAGATAACTTTGAAGAGTTTGCGAAGTCTAGCTATTATGCAAATGTGAATGATATGATTGCGAATAAAACAAATCTTGATGAAGTCACAACATATGAAGTGAACTATACAAGAGCATCCGATGTCACATTAAGTGGTTTAGAGGATTATGAATATACGGATGTTGGATTAGAAATTACATTTAATAAAAAGAATTTCTATTACAACTATCAAACAATCAACATTAAAATAACACTTATAGAAAAGAATAACCGTTTTAGTATTGTATCCCTTGATTACAACAATGGTGCGAACAAATAAAGGTGTTGTAATCAATATATTTTTATGATATTATTTATTCGCTAATGTAGAAAAAGTCTAAAAGAGAAGGAGGCAGGAAAAATGTTAGAAGTACTTTTGATCATTGTTTCTATAGCCCTAATTATTGTGTGTCTTTTACAAACGGGAAAAACTGATGGTATTGTTAATGCATTAACTGGCCAGAGCTCTAATCTTTTTGCACAGCAAAAAGAAAGAGGTGTGGATTTAGTTCTTACACGTATTACTGTGGGACTAGGTATTGCATTCTTTGTTATCGCAATTCTTATTAAAATGGCAGGATAATAATAAAGGGGCACTTATGAGTGCCTCTTTTCTTTTGTTGGAGGTGAATATATGAAAGAAGATGTTTTAGAATTATTAAAGAATAAAGACTTAAAGGATAGAAAAATAGATGCTCTTGCAAGTGCACTACATTATGATTCTACTGAAGAATATATCGCATTTGTAAAGCTTATGAATAGATTAGAAGAAGATGGTGAAGTGATTAGAGATAATCAGAATAACTATCATTTGATTGACGATTTCCATTATTTAAAAGGTGTTTTGAGTTTAAATAAAAAGGGATTTGGTTTTGTAAAAGTTGATGAAGAGACTGAATACTATATTAATAGTAAGAACCTCAATGGTGCTTTTGATCAGGATGAGGTTATGATTGAAACAACTGTCTATAGAGGAAAACCTGAAGGACGTGTTGTAAAGATCATTAAGCGTGGTATGACTCGACTTGTTGGATTAGTCAGAAAAGGTAGAAGAGAACTCATCATCATGCCTGATGATCCTAAGTTTACTGATTGGATTTATGTAGATGAAGCCCATGCACATGGAGCTATGCCTGGACATAAGGTTGTTGTAGAGATTAAGAAGTACAAGCCTTATTTAAAGGGTGATATTGTTAAGATTATTGGTCATAAGAATGATCCTGGTGTAGATATCTTATCTGTTGTAAATAAGTATGATGTAGATATTGATTTCCCACAAGCAGTCTATGATGAGATTGAGTCTATTCCTCAATCTATTGATCCAAGTGATATTCCTAATCGTTTAGATATTAGAGATTGGCAGATTGTGACTATTGATGGTGATGATGCCAAGGATTTAGATGATGCGATTTCTTTAAAGAAATTAGATAATGGGAATTATCAGTTAGGTGTTCATATTGCGGATGTATCATTCTATGTGAATGAAGGAACTGAATTAAATAAGGAAGCTATTAGAAGAGGGACTTCTATTTATCTTGTAGATAGAGTAATTCCTATGCTGCCTCATAAGTTATCTAATGGAATCTGTTCACTTAATGAAGGTGTGGATCGTTATGCAATCAGCTGTATTATGGAGATCAATGATAAGGGTCAGGTTGTAGATCATAATATCTACCCTACTGTTATTAGAAGTTCTCATCGTATGACTTACAACAATGTGAATGCGATTCTTGCAGGTCATAAAGGATTAAAGAAGAAATACAGTGATGCTGTGGAGTTATTCTTTAATATGAAAGAATTAGCTGCTATCTTAAGAAAGAAGAGAGATCGTCGTGGTGCGATTGACTTTGACGTAGATGAAGCAAAGGTTCTTGTAGATGATAAAGGACGTGCTGTAGATGTTGTCTTAAGAAATCGTGGTGAGAGTGATCATATTATTGAAGAGTTCATGTTATGTGCTAATGAAACAGTGGCTGAACACTTTAAATGGATGGATGTACCTTTTATCTATCGTATACATGAGTATCCTAAGAAAGAGAAGTTACAACAATTTGTTTCCATTGCGAAGCCTTTGGGTTATACTATTCATGGGTCTCTTGAAAAGATCAACCCTCATGAATTAGCACGTATGATTGAAGAATCTAAGGGAACACCTGAGCATGATATTATTTCTACATTATTATTAAGATCAATGCAGAAAGCACGCTATGATGCTCAATGTCTTGGGCACTTCGGTCTTGCGGATGAATTCTATACACACTTCACATCACCTATTAGACGTTATCCAGACTTATTGGTACATCGTTTAATTAGAACTTACTTATTCAAGAATGATTATTCTAGAATGAATGAGTTTGAAGAAATGATTCCAGTACTTGCTGAACAGTCTTCTAATCGTGAAAGAATTGCGATTGATATTGAACGTGAAGTAGAAGATATGAAGAAAGCTGAATTTATGTCTCATCATGTTGGTGAGGTATTTGATGGTTATATTTCTTCTATTACAAGTTTTGGATTCTTTGTATCACTTCCTAATACCATCGAAGGTCTTGTTCATATGACTTCCTTAACAGATGATTATTATGCTTATGATGAAAAGAATCTTATTCTTATCGGTGAACATACAGGACGTATGTTCAAGATGAGTGATCCAGTAAAGGTCAGAGTAACTGAAGCAAATAAGCTAGAAAAAACAATTGACTTCGAGCTTGTAAAAGCTGGAAGTCATAGAAAGAAGAAAAGAAAATTCCGTACAAGAAGGTAATATATATGAAAATCATCTCAAATAACAAAAAAGCATATCATGATTATTTTATCCTAGAAACTTTTGAAGCAGGTATTGAATTAAAAGGTACTGAAATCAAGTCTATTCGCAAAGGCAGTGCTAACCTTAAGGACTGTTTTGTAAGAATTAAAGACCATGAAGCTTTTATTGAGAATATGTATATTGCCCCTTATGAAAATGGAAATATCTTTAATCATGAACCTAGACGTATTAGAAAACTATTGCTTCATAAGAAAGAAATTAGTAAACTAGAGAAGAAGGTTCGTGAGGATGGTTTAACAATCGTTCCTACAAAGCTTTACTTCAATACCTCAAAAGCAAAGCTAGAAATTGCTCTTGCAAAAGGTAAGAAGCTTTATGACAAGCGTAATGATTTAAAAGAAAAAGATGCTAAGCGCGATATTGAGAAAGCTCTCAAACGCGCTTATTAATGGGGGCGTCTTGGATTCGACAGGGGTCAGTTTGAATCAGGCAGCAGTCGTTGGCAAACGTTACATGCACAAACAAATATCTGGAAACAGAACAAATTACGCTTTCGCTTAATAGTCGACATAGACTTGCGAATGCAGACCTATCTGCGCTTACACCTTTAGAGTCTGTAACATAACCTGTAAGATAAGGGATATAGGATGTTCTGACTATATTCATGAAAATCAATCAGAAATCGGTATGCGAAAGATTGCTTATTGATCGTAACATACTTAAATTGATTCAATAAGATAAACTGTAGACACCTGATATGGGACGGCTTTTGGACGGGGGTTCGATTCCCCCCGCCTCCACCAAATTTAAGAGTTAAAATGGATGTCATCAAAAAAAACTGATGAAATCAACATTTTTTAAGATATTTTAAAGAATCAAGAAATAGCGATTTATGTGGGTGTCACTACCTAAAAATCGCTATTTTTTACTTTAAAGATGAGGTAAAATGGATGTAATGAAAGTAAAGATTACAGATTATTTATGTTTGATGGAAATTATTAGATAATTATTTTTTGAAAGGATGTGTTTTTCATGAATTATATTTTAAAACAGTATGATAATGATGCGCCCCTGTCAAGTAGACAGGTGAAATAATTAAAAACATGTACCCATGCCAGCCACGTAGTGGCTGGCATTTTTTTATGCATAATGTGCCGCCTTATATTTCTGTATCGCCTTATTCTCAGGTATTGGATACTGAAATGGATTCTCATTGCACAATGCTTCACTTCTTACTTCATAAGGTGTTCTCACACCAAATCTTCTTTGATATCTTTCATGACTGTAATATCTTATCCATTCTCTTATTGCTTCTTCTAATTCCTCTCTTGTTTCATATTTCTTGCCATAATGATATATCTCACATTTAAGTATTCCCCAAAATCCTTCCATTGGTCCATTATCAATGCAGCAGTGAACTCTGGACATGCTCTGTTCCATGCCATTATCCTTAAGCATACGCACAAAGACAGGACTCGTATACTGGAAACCTCCATCACTATGAAATAACGGATGTGCTCCTGGATTAGCGTCTACAGCTGATCTGAATGTACCAAAGACAAGACTATTATCGTTATGGTCACTAATTGCATATCCTACTGGATATCTGTCATAAAGATCTAGTATCAGGCTTAGATATAGCTTATTTTCATTATTCTTTCCATATTTGAACTCAGTGACATCTGTTACCCATTTTTCATTTGGTCTTGATGCATTAAAGTCTCTTTTAAGATTATTCTTGGCTGTATTGTTGCTTTTTCTGACTGTACAGCTTCTTCTTTTTGGTCTTATGATTGATTTGATGCCAAGTATTTTCATCACCTTGTAGACCTGCTTGTCATTATAGTTCTTGTTTTCATCTCTGTTTATTCTATCTGTCATCATTCTGTAGCCAAGCGTATGATTGAACTTCTCATCATACTTTCTTATAAAGTCTGCCAGTTCCTCATTTTCAAGATCTCTTTCGCTTTTGTTATGTTTAAGCCATTTATAATAATTCGCCCTCTTTACACCTAATATCTCAAACATAGCTGATAGGCTTACCTCTTTGTCTTCTTCCTTGATTTCCTTGATTGACTGATATTCATTCTCGAATTTACTTGTTCTGCATATCCTCTCCTTTCTATCTCCTCCACTTTTTTTAACAGTCTAATCTCCAGATGAGCTCTTTCAAGCTCACGTTCCTTTTCTCTCAGCTGTTTCTTTAGAAGGCCAAGCTCATCTAGCTCCTCATCCTTTTTACGGCGTCCACGTCTATCTGATAAGCCTTCTTCACCTTTTTCTTTGTACTTTCTTACCCAGTTAAATACATTTGAATATGTCACATCAAATACTTTGCACGTACCCGAATAATCAAGATTGTGTTCCATACAGTACTTTGCTATCTCTATTCTTTCTTCTTTTGTAACTTTTCTGCACTTTGTCATATAGATTTCTTTACCTCCAGGAATATAATCCTTTAACTCTATATGATCATTATATAACTTTACCCATACAAGTACTGTCCCACATGCAGGAATTTTATACTTTACTGCGATATCTCTTAGTGAACCTTCCCCAGCTAGATATGCTTCTACGACCTTTCTTTTAAACTCTTTTGTATATGATTCATTTGCAGGCTTCTCATCAAATGCAGAATCGCCATATGCTTTAAAGATTCTAATCCACCTTTCAATTGTAGTTTTAGATACATTTATTTCTTCAGCTAGACTAGAAATTGATTCACTACCATCTAAGTACCTTCGACATATTTCAATTTTTTGTTCCTTAGAAAACTTACTTTTTCTTCCCATAAGAAAAACCTCCTCAGCAAACAGTGCTTTTAATTATTTGCACTGTCTACTGGGAGGTCATCATATCATTGGGTTGTGCAAGAAAATTGTAGAGACTTATTTAAAGATAAAAATCTTTATCATAATTCTTTTAATACAAATATTGCTTCCATTGCTTTTACAGGATGTGGAATCTATAAATGAACTAAATACTGTTTATCGCCTGAATTTACAACAAATGGGATGCTAGCAAAATCATGGAGAAGAATAAAAAATAATATTCTTCTTTATAAATCGGGAACAGAAGGATTTGCGAATAGTGGCTTAGAAGCTTATAGTGAATATTATGCTTCACAAATTGCCAAAAATGGATTTACATTATGTAGATTATGGACTTTCTAAATGGAAAGGGAAGCTTTGTTCAACATGTTTACTTTTCACAAATGAAAATGTATCTTATATTCCAGTTGGAAGAATTATTAAAACAGGTGGAATAGAGTCAGTTATTGATTATTATAAAAAGCTAGGTGAAAGCTATTATCAAGAATTATTAGATATGCTTGTTTTTGATGCAGTTATTTTAAATGAAGATCGTCATTTTGGTAACTTTGGTTTTTTAATTGATAATAAATCAAATAAAATTGTGGGATGTGCGCCTATTTTTGATAATGGATTATCACTTCTTTGTTATGCTATGGATGATGAATTTAAAAATATGAATCAGTACATCCAAACAAGACTTCCTGCAACATATCAAGATTTTATTGCTTTTGTAAAACCACGTATGACAAAAAGACAAAAGGAAAAACTAAGAAAATTAATAGGTTTCAAGTTTGAAAGTCATTATAAATGCTAAGGATAAAATAAAAATGTAGGTAAAAGACAACATAAGAATGTTGGAAAAC
>OLGY01001753.1_pt1 | contig 10191 bp, 2 predicted proteins | sample 1605951 | NCBI WGS metagenome assembly OLGY01 (sample SAMN03283280) | human gut metagenome | biome: human-associated habitat; material: feces | host: Homo sapiens | place: Peru | collected 2012
AACTTATTCGTGAATTATTCATATTTGTAAAATTAATTTTGAACAGTTACTTAATAAAAGGTTTTGATATATCAAAGCAGAAAAACATAAACTATCGTATCGGTGATAACAAAACAGAAAATACGAACAGTATTAATGAAAAACAAGCTACCGGATTATTAAAACAGTTGAGAAGGCTACAGAGAAGACTGGCGGTAAGGTTAATTTGTAAATTTTACCACTAGTAAAGACTACGCAGAAGCACGTTGGCCAGTGGAGCTATAAGGGTGAGCTGAACGGCGAGAAGCAGAACGGTGAACAGATGGTGTTCGTGAAGGACAACAAGGGTAGGGTGCTGATTGTCGGAGCTGGAGACGTTGCGTTTGATGGTGAAGGCAGAGTACGTGACGGTGATATGCTGACGGTGTATGACCCTGCTACCCGTGAAATGGACTTCGTGCATGCCAAGGACGTGACACTGGAACGTACCACGTCAAGCGAAGAGTATGCGAAGGACTATCAGCGACAGCTGGAGGAGTTGAACTCTACAGTATACGCTGAAATGCAGTCTGGGGGTGAGGAAGGACAGCCGAGTCTTACTGAGCCTGCTGAGCCGACTAAGCCAAAGGGAGAGGAAGGTAACGAAGCCTTACTGGGCCTTTCTGAGCCGACTAAGCCTGTGGGTGAGAAAGAGACTACTCCTGTGGGTGAGGAGCCGGTTGCTACTCTTGCGGACGGTACGCCTGTGCCGATGATGAAGGACTCGAAAGGTCGTGAGACTGCTGACTACTCGCAGATGACGGCTGAGCAGGGTGCGGAATGGATGTCTTCGCAGTTTGGCGAGAATGCTGAGGCTGCTGTGGACGGACAGATAAAGAGAGCCGAGAAGATGCTGAAGGACGCCGAGAAGATAAAGGTGGACTACACGGGCGACTTGAACGACGCCAAGGAAGCTGAGGCTCAGAAGAAGATGGCTATTGAGGCTGCCAAGAAGGAACTGGAGCTTTACACCAATATCAAGAAGGTAATGACTGAGAATAAGGTCAAGGCTGGAATGGAGAAGGTAAGTGAGGTAGGTGAAGTAGGTAGTGTAGGGGTTGCTCGGGAGAAGTTCGAGAGTGGCACGCGCGTTGTGGGTAATAAGCGCACACGCACATTGGCTGACGGAACCAAACTGAAAGGACACTACGAGATTGTCGAGGCAGACAGTCTTACTCCTTCGCATAATGCTAACGACGGATATAAGAAGAGCGAGGGTTTCCCCGTGAACGAAGAGGGCAGAACCATCAATGACCGAGACTACGAGAACGACAAGCAGGCCCAGCTGGTAACGGACATGATAGCCATGAAGTATGACGGACAGGCTGTAGACCAGGTGCCAGTCGTAACTACTGACGGCATTGTTGTAGACGGTAACGGCAGAACGATGGCAGGACAGAAAGCAGCCAAGGACGGAACCGACGGCGCTTATCTTGAAGCGTTGAAGGAGAATGCTGAGAACTACGGTTTCACGGCAGAGCAGATAGAGCAGAGCGGTCTAAAGCATCCGCGCCTGGTGCTTGTGAGTGACGAGCCGATGAAGTATAACACGGCTACCTTCGCCAAGTTCAACAAGAATGAGAAGAAAGCGCAGGGTAATACTCAGCAGGCTGTGGCTAACTCGAAGAAGCTTTCGGCTGACGAGATTGGCGCTATTGTGTCGGAGATTGAAGGAAGCGGTAGTCTTGATGCTTTCTTTAACAATCCGTCGGCAATAAATTCTTTGTTGACACGTTTGGTAGATAAGGGCGTGATTGGCCTGAACGAGGTGGCCGGATTGCGTGAGGGCGAGAACAAGCTTTCGGCTTCGGGCAAGGACTTCGTGAAGAACCTGCTATTGGGTAGCGTATTCTCGGAGAACACTATCCGCATGATGGGTGCAGACGCTATGCTGAAAACCAAGGCTCTGAACGGCATACGTGCCGTGACGGACAATATGAAGCTTGGCGACTATGCCCTGATGAAGGAGATAGACCAGGCTGTGCAGCTGTTGTACGAGGCACGTCAAGGCGGAAGCGGTGTGGACGCATACTTGCGCACTCCTGCTATGTTTGGCGAGAATGCAGCTGACAGATTCGACCCTATCTCGCAGGCTATCGCTCTTGCTTTGGAGGGTAAGGCGGAGGATTTCCGCGAGCTGATGATGGCGTATAACAGAAATGCCGCTCCTTATGCGGATGCCAGTCAGACGGAAATGTTCGGCGAGAGACCAACGAAGGAGGATTTTGTAAACGAATTTTTGAAACTTAGAAACTGGGAAGACTATGAAACAAGACATTCAAGCAAAGAAGGAAATGGCGATGCTGGCAGCTCTGAGGGAACTGAACCGCAAGCGCGAGGAGGAAGCGTCATCACAAGCGAAGCAGACTACGACAAAGCCGTAGAGCAGCTTAAGAAAGCTAAGGGTGAAGAACATGAGCGTATACTTGACCAAATGGGAGAGTATGTAAAAGAGTTTGCCAAGAGTAATGGATATGACGAACCTGTTGTATTGAGAACGAAGCAAGACTTGGCGGATGCGGCGAAAACAGAAAATGATAAGACCATTATAGAAAATATGTCAGAGGGTGCTCATTATCCTGGATATTACGAAGATGGTAAGATTCATATATACCTTGAAGGCAGTACAGGCTCGGAAGAATTGCGTGAGACATTTGAGCATGAGTCGGTTCATGCGGATAATGATACAGACCCTTCAAGAGTTGAATCCCTTGTATATTCAATAACAGATATGAACACACTTACCAGAAGAGATTTGGAAAGTGTTATTGAAAAGTTGGTGCATGATACTCATTATACAGATGAAGCTCGTAAACTTCCAGAAGACGAAGCTTTGCACATGTTGGCTGATGAAGCATTGGCACACCTTGTGGAATATGCTCAAAAAAATGGTATAAGAGCAATATCTGAAATAACGAACAACCCTACACTGTTAAACGTAGCTGAAAAAGCATTTAAAGAAAGAGAAAATGACAGAAGAAGAAAAGAAGGACTTGCAAAGAGTGGAGATAAGACACTCGAGCGGAAGAATCTCGATGATGTATCTACCGAAGAAAACGGTAGAGCATTGGAGGGAGATAAGGAAGGCAAACCCGAAAATGACAATGGAGGAAGCCATGATAGAGACATTCAAGCAGGAGAAGAACAGCGAGAAGTAGACAAGGCTCAACGTACAAACACTACTCGTGATCCGCTTGTAGAAACAACAAAAGCGACGTTTGAGCAGAGTAAGGCAGAGTATCTTAAAGCCTTGAAAGAAGGCAAGACAGGTAAGGAGCTTGAAAATGCGGAGTTGCATTACAAGTTTTCTTTCTTGGATTACCAAAATGTAATGGGCGTAACAGACGCTGAATCGCTTGAAAAATTATGGAAGAGAGAGTTTGAATCGGCAAAGACTTCTGAGACTGAGCCTTCCGAAGCCTCACTGGGCCTTCCTAAGCCATTGGGTGAGAAGGGCGCGTCTGCGCAGGAGGGCGAGGAGCCGCTTGCTATTCTTCCTAAGAAAGAAGATAATACGCTTAATCCGATAGTGAAGGCTGCGGAGAACTACAAGAAAGACCATCCTTTGACTGAGGATGAGATTAGGAGTAGCGATGTGGACGACATTGCCAAGGATATGGCGGTGGATTATCTGAATGGCGAGGTGACGGATGATTTGCATCGTGCCGTTTATGAGAGCATCTATGGAAAGGTGAAGGATGCGAAGATGAAGAACGCTGCCGAGAAGTTTGCTAAAGAGAAAGAGGCTGCTACAGAAGCTATGGGCGAAGTGAAGAAGCCTCAGCAAAAGGCAGACGATGCAGCTGTGGAAGCGTCGAACAAGAAGGTTAACGACCTTTGGAACGACTTGCTGAAAGCTGGCAGAGAGGATTTGTCGGCATCGTTCATTGGGCTTAATGCAAGACAGCTTGAAGTGTTGCCTAAGCTTGTGAGCGCAATGGCAGAGAACGCTTACCTAAGAATAAAGAGAGGTATGCACAATCTTGAAGACGTGGTGAAGGAAATGCGCAAGGAGTTTGCTCCAGCAGCCCAGGTGTTCAAGAAGGAAGATGTGGATGCCATCTACGAGCAGATGATGAACATTCGCTATCGTGACGGTGAGCAGCGCATGAGTTTGAAAGAATGGGCAGACTACTACGAGAAGAGTTCGCCCAAGCACAAGGAGGAGCTTGTGGGCGACTCAAAGACTGCCGAGGAAAGGAAGCAGGCTGAGAAGAAGTTTATAGATGCCGTGAAACTTCAACTGGCTTTCGGTCGCAAGATCAAGAGCATCATAGAACTGAGAAAGATTGCAGAGAGACATGGCTTGAAGGACATTAAGGATACAGACCTTCAGGAACTTGCAGAAGCTGCCATTGTGATGAAAGCAAGAGGTATCGCTTCTTCTGCATCGACTAACGACGCAAAGAAGTTTGAGTTGATAAAGAAGCTCTACGAGAACCAGCCGAGCCTCAACCAGCGTGATTCAGAGCGAGTGATGAAGCAGCAGTATTCCACACCTGCCCCTTACGCATTCCTTGCAGACATGTATGTGAAGGCAGGAATGGAAGTGAAGAGCGCATTGGAGCCAAGCGCCGGAAACGGAATGCTGACAATCGGCTTGCCTAAGGATGCGGTACATGTGAACGACATCGACGCCCAGAGACTTGCAAACTTGCAGAGACAAGGCTTCAAGAACGTAACAAGCCAAGACGGAACACAGCCGTTTGCGGACAAGGACGTGGACGTGGTTGTGACAAACCCACCATTTGGTAGTGCTACCCCTAAGGCGTATGACGGCTATAAGATTTCTTCTTTGGAAGGACAGATGGCTATCAACGCCTTGGAGAGCATGAAAGACAACGGTCGTGCTGCCATTATCATCGGCGGCAAGACGGAATATGCCAAGAACGGAAGTTTGACCCCGAAGGACAAGGCTCTGCTTGGTTATCTCTACAGCCACTATAAAGTGAAGGACGTGATAAACGTGGATGGAAGCCTGTACGCAAAGCAGGGCACAACATACCCGACACGCATTATATTGATTAACGGACGACGCTATGACGAGAATGCCTATCCGCCAGTTAAGGACAAGGCAAGAGCGGAAGCCGTGAAGAGTTATGACGAACTTTATAAAAGAATAAACGATGATATACTACGAAGTGGAAGGATGGATTCTCCCGTCGGAGAAGGAGGAGAAGACGCTAACGCAAAGCCTAATAGACCGAGCGTTGCTAATACTAATGAAGAGGGAGTACGAGCAGGAGGAAGCAGAGAGAGTGAACAAAAGCCTTCAGTTCGTACTGGAGGAGTACATGACAAGACTGCCGAACCAGTTTCCGACAATGTATTGGGGACAGAAGGAGGAACCAAGCCAGGAGAAAATGGAGGACTTCCTGACGGAACTACTGGAGCAAACGGAGCAGGGGCAGATGTTACTCAGAGCGAGGGGGCAGGAAATAACCCCAATCCCGAAGGACGAGTATTGGGATCAGGAGAAAATGGACGGCCTAATACTCAGTCAAATACTGGAGGAGCTACCAATACCGGGAGCGGAGGGAGACCACGGGGACAACTGGAGCGGGTGGACAGACCCGTACGTGGACTAAGTACCGAGAAGGTAGCTTATGCGCCAAGAAGTGGAAACCCTTTCACTCTGCAATCAGTTATGCCTGCCGACCAGCAAGAACCTGTAAAAAAGAACTTGGAAAAGTTGGGCGATGCCGACCAGTTCCTTGTTGAAGAGCTTGGCTATAACGACAAGGAAGACTTGTATTCACATCTTGCAGCAGAGCAGGTTGACTCTGTAGCCCTCGCATTGCAGCAAGCGAAGAAGGGTAACGCTTTCATCATAGGAGACCAAACAGGAATTGGTAAGGGAAGACAGGCTGCTTCTTTCGTTAGATACGCTATTAAGAATAGTCAGATACCTATTTATTTTACCAAGACACCAGAATTGCTGAGTGATGTTTATCGTGATTTGGTTGATGTTGGCAGCCCAGAGCTTCGCCCATTTATACTTGGTGACGAAAACAGAGCTAACGTTACAGATTCAGAAGGCAGTATTGTTTATAAGGTTCCTTCTAAAAAAGAGAAACAACGTGTTCTCGACTATATCGAGGAACACGGCGAACTGCCAAAGGAATACGACTATATACTGACAACATATAGTCAAGTAGGTAATGGAGTCTACGAGTTTGACGAAAACGGCAATCGTAAGGAAAGAAAATTAGCCAAAGGCAAAAAGTTTGGTGCAGCAGCAATCAGCGGACAAGCCCGACGTGACGCTATAGAAAAGCTCATGGAGAACGGCTATCTGATATTGGATGAAAGCCATACAGCAGGAGGTGACAGCGGTCAAGGCAACTACTTCCAGCACATCATTCAGAAAGCAAAGAACGTGACCTTCTTCTCGGCAACATTCGCAAAGCGTCCCGACAACATGCCAATCTATGCGCTAAGAACTGCAATGAACCAGGGAGGGCTGAAAGCATCCGACTTGATAGACGCCGTGAAGCGTGGAGGAGCCACACTACAGGAAATCATGAGTCAGGCGCTGACACAATGCGGACAGATGATACGTCGCGAGCGAGACATGACAGGCGTGACTATTGACTGGAAAGCCATTGACGACCCCGAAGTTGTTACCGAACAGCGCGAGCAGTATGACAGCATCATCGGTCTGTTTAACGACATCATCAACTTCCAAAGAACCTATGTGAGCGCATACGTAGACAGACGTAATGAAGAACTTGCAGAGGTGCAGTCGTCGATGGGCATAAAGCGTGGCACAGAAGCCTTGGGAATAAAGAACCAACCGTTTGCAAGCAAGGCGTTCAATACCGTTCAGCAAGTGCTTCTCTCGCTTAAAGCAAAGTCGGCAGCAGAAAGAGCCATTGAATACTTGAAGCAAGGCATGAAGCCCGTGATAGCGTTGAGTAATACCAATGAATCGCAGACTAATAAGATTAAGCTCGGTGAAGAAATGGACGCTCCCGACTTGGGCACATCACTAAAGAAAGGACTTGAAGGTACGCTTCGCTATACAAGCAAGAACGCCAAAGACGAAAGCGAAAGCGGATATATCAATCTGAAAGACTTGGGTGCAGATGCCGTTGAAGCATACCATGCTCTTGAAGAAAAGATAAGAAAGACAAGTACCGGACTATCGCTCTCCCCTATCGACGTTATCAAAAACGAGCTGACGAAGGCAGGATATAAAGTAGGCGAGTTGACTGGTAGACAGACAGAGTTTGTGTATAACGAGAACGGCACCGTAACGAAGGTGAAGCGTGCGGACACAGACAAAAAGAAACTTGCGAGAGAGTTTAACGACGGACAGATAGACGCGCTAATCCTGAACAAGAGTGCAGCAACTGGTATATCCCTCCATGCTTCAAGCAAATATGCCGACCAGAGAAAACGTGTAATGATTGTTGCCCAGCAGCAGCTTGACGTGAACGACGAGGTGCAGATGCGTGGACGTATAGACAGAACCGGACAGGTGGCAAGAGGCGCATACGAATACGTTGTGTCGCTTATCCCGGCAGAGCAGCGACTGTTGATGATGTTCAAGGCAAAGCTGAAATCATTGGACGCAAACACCACTTCTTCACAGAAGAGCAAGTTCAACGAAATGGAAGTAGCCGACATTGCCAACAAGTACGGAGACAAGGTAGTGAAGGAATACATGGCTGAACACCTTGACTTGTATGCACGTATGGCAGACCCATTCGGATGGGAGAAAGCCTACGGAGCAGACTTGTCAACAGTAGACCCACAAAAACTGGTAGCTTCTTCTGACGGCATGAGTAGTGATGCAGGAGGCGACGCGAGCAAGTTGCTTGGCCGTATGGCTCTGCTGAAAGTGAAAGAGCAGGAGAAGATGCTGCAAGAGATAGGCGACCTTTATGCAGCCGAGATACAGCGTCTGAACGAAATGGGCGAAAACGACTTGGAGATAACAGAGTTGCCGTTGAAAGCAAAGACCATAAACAAGGGCATTTGGAAGGAAGGTTCAGAGCCTGGTGGCGACAACGCTTTTGCCGACAACACTTATGTAGAGAAGGTAAACATGGCTGTGCTGAAAAAGCCTATGAAAGCCGAGGAAGTAAAGAAAGCTCAGGACGGACTCACGAGTAACAGGTCATGGGACGAGTATCGCAAGGAGAAGATAACCGCTGCAAAAGAATACTTTGACAATAAGATAGCCGAAGCTACTCAGAAATACGAGGAGCGTGCCGTAAAGGCTGCAACAAAGGCAAAGGAGAAATATATCAAGGATGCGAAGAAGGCTCAGAAAGATACTGGCATGAGCGACGAGCAGATTGAAAAGATGGCTGGCTATCAGTATGACAGTGTCTATGGTGACGAGAAGACAAAGCTTGACGAAGTGGTGAAGAACCTAAAGTCGAAGTATGGCGTATTTGAGCGTGCGCTTGAAACCTTCAACACGGATGACGCATTCGTGCTGCCAACAGACATGAACAACCCTGCTGAGATGAGCGGATTCGGCAATAGTTATGGCAGACTGATAGACATAAAGATAACCGACAACTTCTCTCCAAACGCCTCTACCGTATCGTTTGCTACCTTGGACGGACGAAGAAAGATAACGTTCCCCATAAATGGAAAAGTTGGAATCGGAAGCGACAAGGCAGACGTTATAGGTATTATTGACAGATTGACAAGACAGGCATCCGCGATGGGTGACAAGCATCTGCGTGTGCTGAGTATGGATGCCTCCAACTGGGACAAGCTGACAAGCAACGAGAGCCGTAAGGACGGATATATCATTACCGGAAACTTGCTGCAGGCTTTGATTGACACCAAGGAGCAGGGCTTGGGCGGTCAGCTGGTGAAGTACACAACAGACACGGGCGAGGTGAAGACTGGCATTTTGATGCCTGAGAAGTTTGAGCCGAAGGGACTTGCTAACGATAAGCCTATAAATAGCGTAGCAGAAAAATTTGAATTACCATCGAACAAGGGTGGTATAACAGAGATTACTTCTTCGGACGGAGACGTGAAGATAGAGCAAGGTTTCGACTACATGAAAATGGCACGAAACTATACTATACGTGTCCCGAAGAGCAACAAGAAGGGAGGCAAGTATTTCCTTGATAAGGAGCTGCTGAAAATGGTTGACGGTGGTAACTTTGAGACAAGAGGAAACACGATGCTTGCTGAGATAAAGGCAGACAAGCTAAAGGATGTACTTGACAGACTTTCGGAACTTGGCGTAAAGGTAAGGGAAGAAAGCGAGGTGCATTATCGTACTGATGCCTCGCTGAGCCTTACTGAGCCATTGGAAGGCAGGATTGCTGAGACTGTGGAGAAAGTATCGAAGCAGACTGGCGGTAAGGTGAAGATGGTGAACTCGGTTGAGGAGATTGGCAACGAGCAGGTGCGCCGTGACATTGAGAACGGTAAGCAGGTGACTGGCTGGTATGACGAGGCAATTGTACAAAGTTACATATAAAAACGCTGACTATTCTTCTTCTCATTCCATGCAAGATTTTTGATACTTTTGCATTTTAATAGTAGTGATAAACATAAAGAAGAAAACTATGAAAAAAAGATTATGGTTATTGTTACTATTGGTTATTCCACTTTTTATATCCTCTTGCAGTAAAGAAGATGGCGACTGGGACCCTATGAAGTGGCAAACAGAAGTAAAGAAATCAAGTGACGGCAATATTCATGTATCGCCAAATGGAGGCACGTTTGTCTTCTATTGTAAAAACTACAGTTCGTTTTGGCTGACAGAAGTAACCGAATCAGAGCCTGGAGGCACTGAAAAGCACTTCTATGCCGAATACAATGACCGCGAAAACTTTTCCATAAAATCAGATTGGCTGACAGCTAAGTGTGAAGGAAATAAACTTACTGTAACTATTGAACCAACCACATCAAACGGTTTTCGCTTCATCAAACTTGAAATAGAAGCCGGTGACGTTTTTGATGAATTCAACTTCAGACAATCTGGACTGAAGACCGGATTGTAACAAACATGGCCTTATCTAAAAAACATACTATAAGAATCAAGTAGTATGCAAACACAGCTTCCATACTTTCGCAGTATGGAAGCTGTCTTTATATCACTACATCATCCTTTACAATGAAGAAGTGGAGCGGTGGAGAGTGTAAAATAAACTGTGTCAGGCTATAATAATAATAGTTTAACACAGTTCT
>OLGY01001755.1_pt1 | contig 10176 bp, 26 predicted proteins | sample 1605951 | NCBI WGS metagenome assembly OLGY01 (sample SAMN03283280) | human gut metagenome | biome: human-associated habitat; material: feces | host: Homo sapiens | place: Peru | collected 2012
TTGTAGGCTCCGAAAAGCCTTGTATTTACAGTGTTCCTAATAGGAAGTAATCATAGCCTTCGTTATAGCCGTCTTCGTAACCACCACTATAACCAGCGCCATAGCCATCGGATAATCCTGCGTTATAACCGTCAGCATACCAGGACTGTTTTCCGACGTCTTTTCCGGCAAAATAGCCTTTCTGATAACCTTCAGAGTGTGCATCTTCTACGGAATCTTTCAGTGAATCGATATAAGGCGAAGACGGGATGAAATTAGGGGCAAAATATCCCTCTCCCAAAAGCAAACCAACCAGAACACCAACCAAAAGAACTACGACAAAGGCAACCGTGAGAAGTACCTTTTTGCTGACAGAAAAGCGAATCACTGCTTTAGAAGAAGCAGCAGAATCTTTTTGAGGCTGAGCGGCAGGCACACAGGACGGAGCAATGGAATCGGGCACATTTTTTACAACGGGAAGGCCGGTCTGTTCCGGATCGGATGTATCTGCTGAAGGAGTTTCGACCGGCAGGGAGACTTGAGCAGGAGCAGGCGATGCTTCTGGTACGGTCGGAGAAACTTTTTTAGAAGGGCGAATGCAGGCAGCACAAAGGGCGACACCGATATTGGAAATACCGAGTACAGTATTATCGAATACAGCATTCGGAAGTGTAGATAAAACAAAATTAGAAGAATGAGCTGTCGCAATTTCTCCGATGCCAAGAACAAGGAATACAACAAAAGAAATATTACAGAAACAGTGAAAAGCAGTGCCATTTCCAATCTTCGAGGGAAGAATTTTAATGGTATAAGCACAAAGAAGAACACTACAGATGCCAGCTAGAATATAACTGATGGTATGACCGAACATCATAAGGCTGAACGCTGTGCCACCTAAAGTAAAACCGAGGAGATAAACAAGGCCGAGGAAAACGGAAAAGGCAAGGGCGAGAAAAAAACAAATCAGTTTGCTTGAAGGCTCAGAGACTTTGAGCGGTTTCCAAAGAAGAAAAGAAATGTAAGCAAGTAAAGCTGCCAGCAAAAAAATCAACATAAAATTGGTTGATATGCCCATGATAACATCCTCACACAGCCGCCGAAAGGCGGCTTATTTTTTATGCTTCCTTGCCCAGGCCAGACGCAGCACATTTTTTATAGCGCCCGGTGAGCACCAGATCTTCGACATAGTCCACGGCTTTCTGCTGGCCTTCCTCATTGAGTTGGTCGAAGGACGACAGCAGCGCGGACTGCTGGGGAGTAAGTTCAGATAAGACGGTTGAATTGGACTCAGAGTCTTCCAGCCCCATAAGATAAGTTGGCGTTGTTTCCAACACGATAGCCAATTTTTCAAGGGTTGAACGCTTGAGATTAACAATAAGGCCGTTTTCATATTTATAGATTGCGGCCTTTTGCACGCCAACTTTCGTACCGAGTTCTTCCTGTGTCATCTGATGCTCGATGCGAAGCTGGCGGATTCGCTCGCCTGTGGTCATGCGTCACCACCTTCTTTCTATAGCGTATCTTAATAATAACATATAAAATCTAAAAAGCAAGAAAAAATATCTTGACAAGATTCATACAAAATGCTAATATCTAAGTATCTCAAAAAGATACTTAGATATCTAAGTAGGAAAATTACGGAGGTGATGAATGGTTGAACAAGCGAAAGTTGAATGCGATCATGCAGTTGTATGGAGAGTCACAGCTGGATTTGGCACAGTATTTGCAGCTTAGTCTTTCCCGCCTGAACGCAAAAATCAATGAATATCGCGGCGCACAATTCAGACAAAACGAAATAGCTGCGATACAGGAGCATTATGGCTTGAGCGCGGAAGAAGTGAACGAGATATTTTTTGCTTCGGCTGTATCTCAAAAAGATACTGCTGACGCCGCCCAGCCGGGCGAGAGCGCATGAGCCGCGGGAAATGGTGGGCACTGCTGATCGAAGCCATCGGGACAGTGGTGTTTAACGTAGGATGGTGGATGGACTGGCCGCCAATGGTGCTTTTTGGCGTACTGCTGGCAGTTACCGGGCTGGACCTGTGGGATGAAAAATAAGGAGGAAAACAAGATGAAGTACAACACGCTGCGGATCATCCGCCAGCTGATGGAGCACGAGCTGGTAGTGGCAGAACAGCAGATCGATCTGCTGAACGAGGAGCTGAAGCGGGTGGACCCGGATGGGGTGCTGCCAGAGACCGACGCCCGGGTGAGGGTGCGGAAGGCCGCAAAGGACCGGAGATACGAGATGGAATGTGCGCTGAAGGACTTTGACGCACAGGACTGGCAGTAAGGGAGTGCCCTACCAGGCAGGGATCGGGGAACTGGACTGGTACCGCTGGGAAGGAAGCCAGCCCAGCGGCAGCTTTGAGCGTGGGGCCGTGATGGAGAGCGAGCACCACGAGGGGCTGTTGTGCCTGCCTGCGGCAGAACTGTGGAAGTAAACTCAAAGACAAGGAGTGTACGAAATGAAACGAATGCATGTGAAACTGACCTTTATCGAGCCGGTGCTGGGCACCTGGCCGAGCAACCAGAACATTGCCCGGGAGTTTATCGCCAGCAAAAGCCCCGATGCGGCGAGCATTGAGGACGAGGTGGCCGCCATTGGCGCGGACGCCGTGGCAGACAAGGGCATGACGGTGTTCCCCCGCAACGACGACGGACAGCCGGTGCTGTACGACTACCAGATAAAGGGATTTTTCAAGGACGCATGCGGCATGCTGAGCCGGGTGGGCGGAAAGACCGAAACCGGCAAGAAGCGCGCTGCGAACGAGAGCGGCAAGCTGACCGCCCACAAGAAGGTGATCGACGGACTGATCTTTGTGGAACCGCGGATGATCCCCATCCGCTGTACGGGCGACATCCGGGAATGCCAGAGACCGCTGCGTGCGCAGACGGCGCAGGGCGAGCGGGTGAGCCTTGCAAACAGCGAGGAGATCCCGGCGGGCAGCACCTGCGAGTTTGACGTAATCCTCCTTGACGACAGCCACGAAAAGGTTGTGCGTGAGTGGCTGGATTATGGTGTTTTGCGAGGCATCGGCCAGTGGCGCAACAGCGGCAAAGGTCGGTTTACCTACGAGATCACGGACTAAAGGCAAGGGCGTAGACCGGACTTGCGGAGATTTGCAACGGCAAAGAATAGAAGAGAAGTGCGATGCAACGGAAGCGCAGAGAAAAGAGTTGCAAAGGCAAGGCAAAGAGTAGCAGAGAGAAGAGCTGCAAAGGCAAGGCACGCCAACGAGGCGCGGCGACTTGATATGCGCAGCAGGGGCATGGCATTGACAGCCCTGATTCGCGGAGGCGTTGCACAGCGACGAGACGCCAAGCAACGGCAAAGCACCGCTTGCCGCTGATAAGCCAAGCAATGGCAAGGCACGGCGGTGCAAAGCAAAGGCTATGAGGTGAACTGCTGTGCAGTGGCACTGAGAAGCACAGACAGGTAAGGCAAAGGAATGGCAAAGAAAAGCGTTGATGTGAGTTGCGAAGGCAAGGAACAGAACCACAAGAGAATTATTGAGGTAAAAAAGATGGAACGATACATGATCCTGATCCGGACGGACGGCACGGGCCGCCTGATCCGGTGCGACGACGGAGACACCTGCAAGCTGGAGACGCTCCAGCAGCTGGTGGGCGGGCTGATCGAGACGGCAGACAGCTGCCTGGAACCAGGCTGGGCCCTGGAGCCGGTGGACAGCATCAAGCTGATCGTGAACGAGGAAGGCCTGCTGCAGGAGCTGCCGGTAAACTGGAAGGCGATGAATCTGTACCAGTACGGCTATATGAGCGGCATCGTGGGCACGGCAGTGCTGGCGGCTGCACGCGGGGATGAGCTGATCGGCTTCGCAAAGCCGGTGTGCGAGACCATCTGCGCCGAGTGGGGCATCCGACTGGGAGGTGAGGAGGCATGACCGACCGGAACAATGCCCCGGCGGGGCGGCTGGTGCCGGAGGTGAGAGTGCCGACGGAAAAGGAGCTGCGGGAGCAGAACCACCCGGAAAGGGACGGCAAGCCGATGCTGCTGAGCAGCAAATGGATGGTAAAAGCCGGGCTGGCGATGTGCGACGAGCTGCTTGCGATGTGCAAGCAGCTGGTGCACGACCTGGACGAGACGGACCACGAGGATGCGTATCTGGCAATGGACGTGAAAAGCAAGACCGAGTGGCTGCAGCGGGTGCTGCAGATCGCGGAAGAACAGGAGGAGTGACAAAAGCCATGAAAAGGACAGCCACAAGGGCAAAGGTCTGGGACGCGCGGCAGCTGCCCGCGTACCTGACCCCGGCCGAGTACGCCGCACTGATCGGCGTGTGCCCCAAGACGGTGCAGCGCATGTGCCGGATGGGAATGCTGCCCGCCACTAAGGTGGGCCCCAAGCTCTGGCGCATTGACAAGAACGCCGCGCTAGAGAAAATGAAAAAGCCCGCCGGTGCTGAGAACACCGGTGGGCTCCGAGTGAAAGCGATCTGACAAGGGCCGCTATCACCAGAAGTATAACGCAAACGGAGGTATTTTGCAATGCGAATCAAATCGACAGTATGGCACTGGCTGGCAGCTGGAAGCCTTTGCGCCGGGCTGCTGTGCGGCATGGGGTTGGAAGGCAACGCTCAGGTGGGCGCACCCATCACGGACGGGCAGTTTGTGACGGCCATGGTGCTGGTGCTGGCGGCCGTGCTTTTTATGCGGCTGGGCTTTGCGGCCCAGGACGCCGAGGACAAAGCGGCTAAGCCGCCCTACGGCAGGATCGACCGGACCCACGCCCGGCCCACGGAGGTGACACACGATGAAGATTCTTATTGCCTGTGAGGAGTCACAGGAAGTATGCAAGGCATTCCGTGCCCGGGGCCACGAAGCCTACAGCTGCGACATTCAAGAACCGTCCGGTGGGCACCCCGAATGGCACATCCTCGGCGACGCCCTCAAGACTGTTGAGGGGGGGGGCAAGTCGTGACGATGGACGGTGTAACGCATGACGTTGGCAAGTGGGACTTGCTCATTGCACACCCGCCTTGCACTTATTTGACAAAAGCCGGCGGAAATAGGTTAGTCATTGACGGCAAAATTCAAGCAGAGCGATATAAAAAGGGATGCGATGCACGAGATTTTTTCATGAAGTTCTGGAATGCCCCGGTGGATAAAATAGCAATAGAAAATCCGATACCAATGCGAATCTTTGGACTGCCAGAATATAGCCAGATCGTTCAGCCGTATATGTTCGGAGATGAATACATGAAAACGACGTGCTTATGGCTGAAAAACCTTCCGGGACTGTTCGCCACAGATATAGTTATACCTACGTCGAAATGGGTCGCGTCGTCAGATCATCGTATGGTGAAACGAAAAGACGCATGGTCTCAAAGTGGTCACAGAACAGCGAAACAGCGAAGCAAAACATTTCCCGGCATGGCAAAAGCAATGGCTGAACAGTGGGGACTGCCGGAGTACCGGCAGAATAGGAGGGCATGATGGCCAGCAACGGCAAGACCTACACCCGGACCTGCCAGGACTGCGGCAAGGTGATGCAGCAGGTGTACCAGACAAAGATGCGGTGCCCGGAGTGCGACGACTTCCGGGTGTACCATGTGGAGGAGCTTGGCAAATGCAAAAAGACACTGTAAAGACGTCGGTGGTGACACTGCTGGCAGCCGTGCACTATCACAAAGAAGAAATCGTACGGGACACGCGGGACGCGCTGAAAGCGGTAGAGGAGCTGCCCGGCGGGGAGCAGGAAGCTGCCGTGAAGGGCCTGTGCGAAAAGCTGGAAGAGGCAAAAGCACTGGTGTTTGCCTGGGCGAACGACCACGGGGAACCGTGAAGAGAAAAGGAGCAGAACTATGAAGGGTACGATCGAGATCACGGTGAGGACGGTGCCGGGCGGAAAAGTCCTGACCAACGTAAAAGGAAAAGAATGCAGCGAGAAAGATGTTTTGGAGGTGCTGACGGCGGGATTTTGCGGGATGGTGGCAAGCGGCCTGCGAGATGTGCCGCAGCGGTTTGAGGGCAAAGAGGCGGCATTTATGACGGAGCTGCTGACGCGGCAGGGAGAGGAGCGGGACGAATGACACTGGAGGAGTACCGGCAGCAGCTGGACGAGGCGCTTGAGAAGCTGGACTGGCAGAACCCGGGCAGCAGGGAGAGCGACGCACACAAGGTGCTGGAGGCTGCCTCGGTGGACAAGAGCCTGAGCCTGGACGAGTGGATGCAGCTGTATGAGAGATACCGGAAGGCGGTGAAGAGGCTGTGAAGCAATCGGACCGGGACTATATGGCACAAAAGGAAGCGTTTTTCCGGCGGAACATGGCGGCAGCCATGGGCCGGAAGCTGGCACCGGCGGGGGAGGCGGTGCTGAGCGAGAGAGGGCTGGCCGAGAAGCTGAAGAAGCTGGAACAGCTGCAGGGAAGCTACGGGAAGCCGGAGACGATGCGCCAGGCGTGGATAAACAGAAAGGAAGGTGAAGTGTCGTGACACTGACGGAAGCAATGCAGTACCGGGGCCTGACGGCGTGGAAGCTGGCGGAGCGGACGGGTGTGAAAACGCAGACGGCGAAGAAGTGGACGGAGCCCGGCGGGACACGGAAAATCACGGTGGAGCGGCTGCGGCAGATCACGGAGATCCTGGACGGCGGGGCGCTGATCACCGAGGACGGCGTGGAGTTTGAACTGTACGGAGGAAAAGTATGAGCAAGGACAAGAGAAAGATCACGCGCAAGCGGTTTTGCAGGCTGCTGGCAGAAAAAACCGGCTTGCAGGTGCAGGAGATACGGGACGTGGTGCGGCGGGCGATGGTGCAACCGGAACTGCGGGAGCAGGAGCGGAAGCAGACCGAGAAGCACCGGAAGGAGACCAACGCGTGAAGTACCTGTACAGCGTGTATGACGCAAAGACCGGGGAGCTGGCCTACAAAGGCAAGGCGGGACAGCTGGTAGCGGATGGCGTTTTTACACGGAGCGATGACGTGAGCCGCCTGTGGGCCAAGCAGCACCTGAAGGGCATCCGGGCCAGGAAGTGGAAGGTGGAGCGGGAAGAGATCCAGCCGGTGGCGAAAAAGATAGCGCCGCCCGGCGGGACGACCCGGAAGGTGTGGGTGTACCGGATGACGGACGCCGACGGCCGGGTGGTGTGCGAAGGCACCGCGGTGGAGCTGGTGGAAAAAGGCTTTTTTTTCCGGGCAGAGGACGCACCGAATGCTCACCGAGCCGGGCACAATAAGCGCCTGGGCGTGACATGTGTGGAGCGCCGGAAAGAGGAGCGGCCGATCCGGATCCCGAAAGGAGCGGACCGGAAGAAGCGGGAAGGCTTTTCGGAGCTGAAGAACGTGAGTGCGAAAGAGCCGGAAAAGACGGAGATGGACGCGCTGCAGGAAGATGTACATGCGCTGTGCCGCTACAATGCGGCGGCACGGAAATGGGGCCGCAAAGAGCTGAGCTACGGCTACTGGGCGGCGGCCGGGAAACCGGAGGTGCCGGTATGACCGAGTGGTGCTGCAAGCCGGACTGCCCAGGGAGATCCCCGGCGTGCCATGACCAGTGCGAAAAGTACCGGGAGTGGAAGGGACGGCTGAAAACCGAGAAGGAGTACACCAAAAACGAAATCTACCGGGACAAGGTGAACCGGGGCGATTACGAAAAAGAAGGCTGGATGGCCCACAAGGGACAGCGGAGCAGAAGAAGAAAATGAACAGGAAAAGCCCTCCGGCAATTACGCCGGAGGGCTTTGGCGACGGGACGGGCATGAAGTTTGCCGGGTGCTGCCAGACGCTGGCGGCAGGCGGGAACCTTTATAACCTATATAATATACATTTTTTATAAGCGTCCGGGTGGGCGCTTGAGGGAGCTTGTATATCCGTTATTTCTACGACGGTGAGGACCGGGAAAAGAAAAGGACAAGGGCGCTGCCCGAAAGAAGAGGTGAGCCATGAAGAGCTGGATCCGGGAGAAAAAGTACGAGTGCGGAGAGTACAGGACCGTGGGCATCTATGCGGTGACGGATCAGGAGCACCGGCAGCGGGGCAGGAAGCACAAGGAGAGCAGCCGGGGCCAGAAGGCACGCAATAAAAACGCCAGCATGCGCAGATACCAGCGCAAGGTGCTGGCGAACTTTGACAAGGACGGCTTTTATGTGACCGGGACCTACGAGGATGCATACCGGCCGGAGAGCTTTGAGGACTGCGTGCAGGACGTGCGGAACTATGAGCGGCGGGTAAAGGCAGCGGTGATCCGGCGGTTCGGGGAGCAGAGAGCCAGGCGGCTGAAGCTGAGCCTGCACGCAGTGCGGAACGGAGAGAAAGGGAAGCTGCACATGCACGGCTTTGCCGAGTGCAAGGGCCTGACGACGGCCGAACGACGTGAATTCCGCGAGATGCTGGAAAAGCTGTGGAGGCGGCGGGTGCCGGGCACGGGCGAGTATGAGCCGCTGGGGACCTGCAACGCGGACAGGCTCGACATGAAAAAGATCCTGGGCATAGACGGGGATGGCAAAAACGGCACGGTAGGGTACATCTACGGCCACAGTGAGCGCCGGTGCGTGGAGACGCGGAACCTGACGCTGCCGGAAGAGCTGCGGGCGGCCGACACCAAGTGGAGCCGGAGACAGCTGCGGCAGGGGTGCAGCGAGCACGCCGAGGATGCAGCCTGGTGGGAGCAGCGCTTCCCGGGCTGGGAGGTGGTGCAGGTGATGGTCTACGACCCGCAGCAGCTGTACGAGACCGACCGACCACGGCCAGACGGCTGGGAGAGCACCGACCCGCAGGCGTATCTGATCCTGCGGAGGCGGGAGTTTGCGAAAGTTCGCACCTGACAGATAAAAAAATTTAATTATATTTACATATTGCGCGCGAAACGCGGAAAAACGCTGAATTTGCGCGCAAATCAGCGCAAAAGCGCGCGGAAAGGCGGGAACGGGTGACAAAACAGCAGAAAAAGGACGTGCGGAAGGGACTGCGGCGGTATGGCCGGGCGATGGAAGCGGCCGAAGGCACCCCGGACGAGCTGACGCAGGCCTGGGGCCGGGCGATCGGGCAGGCGCTGGACTACTATGCCGAGGCGGACCCGGTGTGCGCGGGGATCCTTGTGCGGCGATACATGGCCAGGGAAAAGGAGTGGGACGTGGTGGAGGCACTGCACATCGGGCGGACGACCTACTACCGCAAGGAGCTGGAGGCGTTGAGCACGGTGGGAATTTTTGCCGCACGGGAGGGGCTGGTGTAGCCATGCCCATACAGGAGCATGGGACAGGCTGGGTGCGATACATCCGGCCTGTTTATGCTGCAACATAGCAAACCGCGCGCTGAAAAGTGCGCGGTTTTTTTATTGCGGACCCGGACGGTAGACTGGGAGCCAAAGCACGGAGGGAGGACCGGGGATGGCAAAGCGGAGATACTGCAAAAACACCGTGCCCGGGAAGCAGGGCCGGGGCAAAAAGTACCCGGCGGCTGTGCGTGCCGAAGTGGTGATGGCCATGATCGGCTCCAACTCCATCTGCGCAGTGGCGCGCAGGTACGGCGTGCCGGAGAGCACCATCCGCAGCTGGATGGCCGAGGAGGCCGGAAAGCCGGACGGAGTATTTGCAGCAGCGCGGGCCGAGGCGGCGCGGGAGATCGCGGCGCGGGCGGCTGTGGGCGCAAAGGCCCAGGTGAGCTACCTGCAGCAGAGGGTGGCGGAAAACCAGAGGGCGGCAGAGATCCGGCAGCGGCTGCAGCAGCGTTTGGACGAGGATGCCAGGGCCAGAAAGTACACGGTGGGGGCCTTGCTCAAGAGCCAGGAGGAGCTGGCGGACGCCACGGAGACCGGGATGGTGGTATACAGCCAGCCAGGCAGCTACGACCGGGAGCTGGACGAGGCGCAGCGGAAGGAGCTGGAGGCACAGCTGGAGCGGTACGATGCCCAGGTGATGAGTGACCGGGACGCGGCGAACGTTGCGGCGGTGCTGCTGACGGCAGCGGCCAGCGCAGCACAGCTTGCGCCGAGGGACGAGACCGACAGCAGCCAGAGCGCCCCGGCGGTGCTGGTGGAACCGAAGAGCAGCGAGGCAGAGACCGAGGTGGTACTGGACGGAACGGTTTAAAGGCAGACCCATCGTATGGCGGCCGCAGCCGAGACAGGCGGCCTTTATGGCCCGCAGCGAGGACGAGGCACTGTACGGCGGCGCGGCGGGCGGCGGGAAGAGCGACGCGCTGGTGATCGAGGCGCTGCGGCAGGTGGAGATC